>Ga0209395_1005132_pt1 | contig 14889 bp, 17 predicted proteins | sample GOMGulsemesocosm_3_FD_184635 | JGI IMG/M metagenome (GOLD analysis project Ga0209395, IMG submission 184635) | Methane-oxidizing microbial communities from mesocosms in the Gulf of Mexico - GOM9D Gulf of Mexico (SPAdes) (version 2) | ecosystem: Environmental > Aquatic > Marine > Cold seeps... | reverse complement strand
CAATACCTTAGCCTCAAAATCAATCAACAGTGACATTACCCAAGCCAGCGTTGAGCTCAAGGTTTTAATTGAACAAATGCGGGAGCAGATCCAGAATATAGAGTGACGTCTTCACATCTCGAAACTCTCCCGCAATTACAATAAAGCCGCTGATTTAGTGGCTTTTTTAGTTCTAGCATGTTCTCATTCGTGCTGGCAAGTTGTATCATAAGTGGTGGGCAACTTGGTGGGCAATCAGATACCACAAAAACAGTAATGGTGGGCAAGGATAGTGTCATGGCAATTATAACAGCAAAGAAAATTCAATCACTGGTCAACGGGGAGCCTAAAAGGCATCCAGTTGGCGGTGGGCTTTATTTCGTTGTAAGGAAAGCCGCAACGCCTTACTGGATGTTGAGATATTCATCCAATGGAAAACGCAAAGAAATGACCTTGGGGCAGTATCCTTATTTAACGCTAGCGGATGCCAAAGCAGAGGCAGCGATCCAGAAAAGAGATATAAACTCCGGCGCAGATCCACTACTTGTTAGAAAACGAATCAAAGAGCAATCAATAAAACTGGTCGATGACTTATTTAATGATTGGTACGACAACGATTTAGCCAAACGATTGCAACATCCTAATATCCCAAAGCGGGTATATATTCGTGACGTTAAGCCATATATTGGTGATATGCCGATTGACCAGGTAAATGCCCGAGACATTAGAGCAATCATCCAACGCATAGCAGCCGACCGCCCCACCGTATCAAATGACGCCTTAATGTATTTAAAGCAGCTATTCAGGCATGGAATAAAACTAGATTTGATAGCCAACAACCCAGCAAGTGCCTTTACTGTGACCGACGCTGGCGGTATCGAAGTAAGCAAAGACCGATTTTTAACACTCGATGAAATCACAATAGCCTTTAAATTATTTCGAGAAAACCAAGCCAAGTTTACCAGGGATAATTATTTAGCTTGTGCCTTACTGGTGACGTTGGGTGTGCGAAAAAGTGAACTGTGTTGCGCCCAATGGAGTGAATTTGATCTTGATAAGGCACTTTGGAACTTACCAGAAGGCCGCAGTAAAACAGGCGCACCAATCACGATACCACTACCTAGCCAGGTCATTACCTGGCTAAATGAATTGAAAATGAGAGCCTGTGGTTCTGATTACATTTTTCCAGCCAGAAGAAGCTCTAAAAAGCCTCATATGGGCAACGATACATTAAATAGGGCAATATCGAGCATGTTTGGTCATGAAGCTGGCAGAAAGGTCCAGCCGTCTAATTTGATGGGTGATATGAAACACTTTTCACCACATGACCTTAGACGAACATTTAGAAGCCTAGCGGCATCAGTTGGTGTGACAGGTCACGTTGCCGAGCGTTGTTTAAATCATAAATTAAAAGGTGTTGAAGGTATTTATGATCGCCATGATTATTTGGAAGAACGAACAGCAGCCCATGCAAAAGTTGCAAGTCTCCTAGAAACAATAATTAACGGGTGATAATCATGAGCGAAATTGGCTGCATAAAACAACTTTTAAGATTAGCAAAATGGTACAAGCCCCAGCGATATGAATGGCTCAAAAATGCTTCGCTGAATAAAATTAGTGATGAATTAGCTATTCGAAGGGGGGCATATTTAGAACTCAATGAGCAATTTGAAGGTTCAGAGAATATAAATGCACTATTTTCATTGGATTACTCTGAAAAAGTGGATGAACACTGCAGAGACTTGCCGGCTAGTGATAACTCAATCGACTCACGAATAAAAAACCTACAAAAAAGTGATATTTACCCAGTATCCAGAAGCGAAGTATTAATTCAATCACATTTGTTCAAAATGCTAGGCGGCGATCCAAATCCACTTTCAATAATAAACAAACATGACTTCCTGGTCGGCTCAAACTCCGATGTTTGGATTAACCTTCCAATTTCTTATATGAGCAATGCAGATATTATCAAAGAGGTAGAAAAATTATTAGAAGAGCTTAGACATACGACCCCCGAGCCTAAAAGGTTAAATATGAAAGCACAATTAAAAAGGTTATATAAAGGCGGCGTGTTTGAGTATCTAGATCTTGATATTTGGTCTAATCATTTTGGATACAGCATCGACGGACACACAATGGCACAAGCCATAAATGGACATGTTTTTGATACAGATCTCTACCCTATGGGGAAGGTCATCGAACCCTATGATAATAAAACCCTCACTGACACTATTGGCAAATATGCCAAACTTGCTGCAAGCTTGGAGTTCTCAGATAAGTTGCATGCTTTAATTATTCAAAGTAACTATTTGAACACATCAAGTATTCTTGTAAACAAGGAGCGATTATTAAATTCATTCAGCTTTTTTGAGCAATCACTTAGTTGAGTGTGCTGCCGATTCATATTCTCTTTATGCAGCTGCACTTCATCTCTAGATCTTGCTAATTCTTGGCGCAACAAAATAGATTTGTCGGACTCATTGTTAAGTTGTTCTTTTAGCCTACAATTTTTATTCTTTTCAGATGAAATAAGCTTTTTGTTATACGTTTCAGATGAAGGATCAACTAGGATTCTTCCATAGACTTTATTACCAAATATTTTTTTTAAAAATTTATAGTACCGCTCCAAATCATTTTCATCGAAAGACTGCTTGTTAAGTTCTTCTTTGAATCTCAATTTTTCAGTTATGTTTATTTCAACAATTGGTATATTGTGAGCAAAAAAGTCTTGTACTTTTTCAGGCTCGCAGCCGTGACTAACTTTAACTTCAAGCGCCACCTTTCCACCCCATTTTTCAAAATATGGATTATCATTGCTAAAAAAACCAACGAGATCAGGAAAGTAAAATCGACCACTTTCAAATCTAATTTTTAGATCCTCTGTCCTTATTTCAGAAAAATTAAATACATATTCATTCTTCCCGAAGACAAAATTAATCGAATCCAGCTCTGATAACGCCAATATTGCGATAGAGTGGGATAACGACTCCCCATCCCCAGTGACTCCCCCCCCTCCAGTGTTTTCAATATATCGAAAAAAACCTTTAACAACAGGGGTCATTCGAGTTCGCTTACTCTCATCTGCTTGAGTACTAAAAAAGGTTAATTTGTTAAATTCGAAAATATCAGCTTTCTTAAGCTTTAGCGCTTGCCAAATAAAGAAAAATTTAAGTCGACCTCGCTCATCTTTAATGAAATCACCGGAATCAACCTTGGCATATGCCCAAATTTTTTTATTTGCCATACTATCCCTCACCTACTAATACAAAGAATATAGTGTAGTAATATTTACGCTATATTCTTTGGAATTTCACAAAAACAACAACCTCATAATTCATCTACTCCTTATAGGCTTACATCTTCATTTTTTTCAATCGCTTTGGAAGCCATTATTGCGATACCAGCGATAAGTGCAGCACCGCCTAAGATCTTAAGGGCGTTAGGATTTTCAGCCAACATACCAATAGCAGCGCCACCTATTACAGCGCCACCAACTCCAGCTTTAACTTGAGTTGAAGAAACTTGAAGGCCCGAACTCCATTTAACAAAATGTTCACAGTTTTTGTCAGTAACTGAATATACCCAGTTCCCAATCTTAGAACGTGCAGCCGAAAGTATTTCTGAAATTTGTTTATCTGAATTAGTTTCTATAACGTAAGTATGTTTACCTTGAGTAACTGAATCCCATGCTTCCTCTTGGACTGTACCTGTTCTCTTGGTGGCAGAGATAAGCATGTTCTTACCTAGTGCACATACACGGTCAGAAACAAGAGACCAATGTTGGTAAACTCCAAATTGAGTAACAACTACATCACCAGCTTTAACAACTATATTATTCATTTTTAACTCCGTTTAATTTTAATACCTTAATATATAAGGATGATTTCTATATATTTCAATGGCTAATGCATAATCTAGAATTAAAAACTTTTCAGTTCTTCAAAAATTGGCTCGAGCTTGAACTAACATACGTTTCGAGGGTTCGGTGACCACGTTATGTGGTCAGTAACTCAAAAAAGTAACTTTTTATTTTAAAAACTCAAGAAAATAACGATCAAATACTAAATAACATAAGCCTGAACTTACCCAAACAAGTAAAGGCTTCAAATGACAAATCAATACATTCAACCCACACCCGAACAACGCCAGGAACTTTTAAAAATTGCTGGCGAATCAGACCGCCTAGTCCGTGAAGTGGAGCGAAAGAAAATCACTACCTTATCTCGTTCCCAAACATGGGTATTAGAGCGAAAAGGTCTTCACCCTAAGCGCACCAAATTAGGCCATAGCTCAGTCGCCTGGCTCTTATCTGATTTACTCTGGTTTATTTACCAGCCAACCCAACTACAAAACAAATCTGGTGATAAGCAAACATGATTAAACGAAATGGTCTTGAACTACCACTAGATGATTCTCATGTTTACCAGCGCCGTGGTGTTGTTATCGCTTACCGTAATACTGAGCGGCTTCACTTTACTGTTTTACGCTGTAAAGACGGACGATTTACCAAAACATATTTCGGTTTAGCCAGGGCTGACAACATTGGTGATTTTGAATCAATCATCGATTATGGCGATAAGTTCGAAGACGTTTTTGAATGGTTTAAATCTCTGGAGAATAAAAAATGTTCCCAGCGCCGAAAATGAAGGTGACGTATGGGGTACACCAAGAGAATAAACCAAAAGCCCAAGCGAAGGTTTGCAGGAATTCCAGTGGCAGTAATGGATCACCCTGATTATATAGCCCTAAACGGCAATGCCATCAAATTACTGATTGAAGCAGCTAGACAATACAACGGTAAAAATAACGGTAAATTGTGTTTCGTTTGGTCACAAATGAAAAATAGGGGGTGGAAATCAAAAACGACACTCACCGCCGCAAAGAATGCGTTACTACATCATAAATTATTAGTAATCAGTAAATATGGCGGCTTAATCAACGGTACCGGAACCGCTCAATTTTACGCCTTAACCTGGCAACAAGTTGATGAAATATCGGGGTTTGAAATGGACATAGATTCAACATCCAAACCAATAAGAAGCTTCATAGTTTAAATTATCCCAGTCCAATTTCTGGGACAGTGCGGTACAGAATATGGAGCGTTATCGATACAGATTGTGGACCAGGCACGTATTTATCGGTCCAGAATATGGATCAGACAAATATTGATAGTCGTCACTTTTAAAGGCTTGTAGGGGAAGTAAACGCCAACCCTCGTAGTCCAGTTTCTGGACTCCTTTATATATACCATATCAATAGCACTTTACAGCACAAGATAAACACACTGTTAGTTTAGCAATTAAACATTTAAAAATGGAAAAACATAATGGAACAAGTCGAAAGATTGGACACACAAGAAATAATTATCACCAAAGCAGATCAGCTAAATGCCCTGGCCTTAGTCGCCCAAGTCGGAAATATTGAATCATTAAGCCCTGAGAAAATAGAAAGTCTATTTAGTTTAATTATCGACATTTCAAATGAAATATCATCGCTGGCAAGACGCTCATTGAATTAGCCTAGTAACCTTTCAAGGATAAATATGCCGAGGGTACATTCAGCCAGAAACCGAGATGAATTTAATATAATTCTAACTGTATTAGAGAAAAATCGCGGCATAAAGGCACGTTGGATAGCAGAATTAACAGCACTTTGGGCGTTGAGAATTAGCGATCTTCTTTCGATTACGACTAATCAAATAGATGATTCATTTAATACTGGCGAATTCATCATTATTGAAAGCAAAACCAAAAAACGAAAGGTGATAACACTAACCCCTCATGCCATAAAGTTGCTAAACGAAATGAGAACTAAATATCCACACGATGTTTATCTATTTGAAAGCCGTTATGGCGGCAAACGAAAACCAATTAGCAGAAAGACCGTGTGGCGTTGGATGTGTGAAGTTGAACCGGATGTGATCAAATGGCGGCGTTCATGCGGTCGTTTGGGTGGGGTCAACTTAGGTACTCACTCATTGCGTAAGTCTGGTTCGCGATTAAGGCAACAAGCTGGCGTTACATTAGAAGAGCTACAACAGCTGTTAAATCATAGTAAGCCGGAGACAACTATTAATTATCTCGATAATAACGAACAAGACCTAGTAGATACCTTTGTTGCTGGTGATAAGGCTTTATTTGGCTAAGGAAGTGAATAATTGAGACAGTTTATAAGTTACGTCCCAATCACCTATTAACTTATTGATTTTACTAATTTATAGAAAAGCATAAACAACATTGTATTTAGAACAGCGGCAGCATATTAAAGAATGAAGATAAGCGCTTATTATCAACAGCTTAATCTATTAATGAGGCAGTTATAAAAACATAGGGGGACCCTGGCGGTTTGAAGTTTTACCACGGGTACGAAGCTCGCGGTATTTGAAAATATTTTTACTTTGCTATGCGTCAACAGCTCCCTTGCCACTTGCCTGGTAAATCTTGCGCCCTTACTGGGCTACAGGCTGACTATATTAATAATTTTTCACTGTTTACTGACGAAAACAGTAACCAAACTAAAAAGGAATTAATTTTGAACATAAACTCGAAATCTTTGATTGCTGGACTTCCAGCATTGAAAGCAAGAGACATTGCCAGAAAGCTTACAAGTGCCTTCTCGCCTAGAGATTACGCAAGACAGTTTAGTATTGATATTCACCTAGCAACGCAACAAATTGAAGCCTTCTCAGCGGAAGGATATTTTGAGCGGATAGCTAACAAAAAGTATAAGCAATACTGGGGTATGACTGTCAAAGGTTGTGCGCTGGTTCAGGCGAGCGCTGCAAAGAAAGTTAAAAGGGCAACCGCAGATCGACACTATCAAGCATTTATGGACCGCGTAAAAGAGATAAATCAAAGTGATGAATATCTTTACCAAGTGACTAAAGTGACTTTATTTGGCAGTTACCTAACCGACTCTGAGACCGTGAGTGACATTGATTTATTTGTATGGCTAGCCAGGAAACCCAAACTTGAAGCCGACTTCAACGAGATACTAGAATTGAGAACAGCTCTGACGCAAGCCGAAGGTCGATATTTCAAAACCTACTTAGAACAGGGTTGTTGGCCTGAATTAGATGTGAGGAAATACCTTAAAAATGGTTCTAGAGTGATTAGTATTCAAGGACATAATTTGGGGTCTGAACAAGTCGATTATAAGGTCGTTTTTGAGCTTCCTCATAACTTTATAGATATCAAGTTACTTCAACGACAATAACGAATTAAGTTAAAAGTTGGATTGCGAGTTAACATTTTACCTATGTCATCAAAAAACGTACTACAGCTCGATTTACCCCAAATTACGCCATTATCTACAAACAAGTATCAACGGTAAAATAAAGCCCATTACTTATTGATTTTAATCATTTAAGCCTCTTGCACTCTAAGTTATTAATATAGCTATCTTCGACCTTACAAGGTAGGATAGCTTGCGAATTCAATGCTAACCAAAGCCCCAATACGAAAGGATATCTAATGTATATAAAGGAACTATTAGTTCGTAATTTCCGTAACTTCCGAGCAGCAAAGCTTCAATTTACCGATAGTTCAGTAAACACAGTATTGGGTGAAAATGCTTCGGGTAAAACAAATATCTTTCATGCCATTCGTCTCGTATTAGATGACTCACTACCTCAAAATTCTAAGTATCTTAGCGTAAATGATTTTCACCGTGGCTTAGGTATCCCAAACGGCCATTGGATTATAATCGGGTTTAAGTTTGGTGGGTTAGGTGTTTCTGATGAAGAAATGGTTATGGCAAATCATGCGTTAGAATTAGAGGGTGGCAATGCTGAAGGGACATACACTTTTGTTTATCGCCCTAAGCTTCATGTAAGAAAAAAGCTGTTTGAAATATCACAGTCGGAATCGAATATTGAAACTAGATTAGAGTTAATTTCAAACTATTTACATACGATAATCATTGGCAAAGAAGATTATGAAGTCGTAGCATTTACTAGAACATCGGTAGACTGGTCAGATGATAGTATTTACTCTACTCTTGTTGGCAACTTTCAAACCGGAATATTCCCCGATCCTGAAAACGAAGATGCTGCGCTCATTGGAGCATTAAAGCCAGCATACTTTTCGTTAGTTAAAGAGGTTTCCTGTACCTATGTCAAAGCATTGCGTAACGTTGTTAATGACATGAAGTACGCCAAAACCAATCCGTTATACAAATTATTATCATATAAAAGTAGTGAAATCGACGGTACAGACGAAATTATAGATAGCGTAAAGCAGTTAAATTCTGATATATCCGGATTAGAGCAAATAAAAGAATTAAGCCAAAGTATTCGTAACACTTTGATGGAAGCTATAGGCCAAACCTATTCTCCTTCGATTGATATTTCGTCTGACTTACCAGAAAACATTGTAGATCTTGTTCAATCACTAACACTTGTCGTTGAAGATTCTATTGGCTACAACGGCTCAGGGAAAATCGAAGATTTAAGCCTTGGTGGAGCCAATCTAATTTATTTAGCACTAAAATTATACGAGTATGAAGTGCACCAAGAACGTGAAGACAAAATCGCACATTTTTTGCTGATAGAAGAGCCTGAAGCTCATATTCACAACCATATTCAAAAAACTTTATTCTCCAATTTTCACTCAACTAACACTCAAGTTTTCATATCCACACATTCCACTCAAATTAGTTCCGTAGCGAAAATATCTGCGTTAAATATGATTTCGAGAAAAGCTAATTACTCTGAAGTTTACTGGCCAGCTAACAGACTAAGTCAAATTCAAATAATAGGAATAGAACGATATTTAGATGCAATTCGTAGCACATTATTATTCGCGAAAAGCGTAATTCTTGTAGAAGGTGACGCCGAGCAAATATTAATTCCCCAGCTAATAAAAAAAATTCTAGGTGTTAGCCTAGACGAGATGGGCATAAGTCTAATTAGTATGGATGGAACAGTTTTTAAACATATATCAGTATTATTTCATCAAGATCGAGTAAAAAATTATTGCTCGATAATTACAGACCGTGATGCCCCTTACCTAACTGAACCAACAGATTATGCTGACGAAGAATATATTGAAAAACTTCAAAGAGCAGAAGTAGATGGCGCTAGAAGGTATGAAGAACTTTCTTCACTTTGTGGGGAAAGTACATATCTTGGGGCGTTTTTTGCACAAAACACCTTTGAGACAGAATTAATCTTAGCTAGCAATTCGGCTTTATTTCGCTCAGCCATACCGCAACTATATACGAGTCCAGCATGGGTAACCCGTATGAACACAAATTTTGTTACGAGCAGCAGTGCGCAGCTTTCACATTACGCATTGAAATTAGCAAATAAAGAAGGAAAAGGCTGGTTTGCTATTGTTTTAAGTGAATTTATAAATGGCCAAACAAATATTCCAAATTACATATTGAATGCACTATCTCATAGTCTCGAAGGGCATGACAAAGAGCCTATCTATCGGAAAATGATGCAGCATCGATTAGAGGTTCATTCTGTTAATAGTCAGAATTTTTTCAATGAAGTGGATAATAATTGGCGACGATCAAAAGAAGCATTTACTGATCTTTACCTTGGTGATCCATTAATTCCACTACTTACGGCGGAATAAAAATGCCTCTAAAAGGACTTACGGAAGAACAGCTTAATGCTGTTGTTCATCGCGGAAACTTACTTCTCACAGCATGCCCAGGAGCAGGAAAAACTAAAACTTTAGTATCTAAAATAGCTTATCAACTTACGAATAATAATAGCAATATTGGTAAAAGGAAGCTGATTGCAATAACCTATACTAACGTTGCTGCGGAGACCATTTTAAATAGGTTAGATCAATACGGAATAGAAAGCGCTAATCTTTGGGTCGGGACAGTACATTCATTTTGCCTTGAGTGGCTAATAAAACCATACGTCAATCTATGCAGTCGCTTATCTAAAGGATATCGAATACTTGATGAATATGAAAAGTCTAATTTATTACAAAGAGTAAGACAAGAGAATGGTCTGGGGATATATGACGATATACCCACTATTTTAGATGAAAACCTAGAAATTCAAGCGATTCCAGGGACTTTACTTTATTCAGCTGCGCAACATTACCACTCGATATTGACCGAAAACAAACTTATAGATTTCGATTTAATTTTGTCTATTTCATCAAAATTATTACGTGACACCCCATATATTAGCGTTCGTTTATCCGCCTTGTTCGATACTATTTTTGTAGATGAATACCAAGACACCAATCAAATTCAATATAATATTTTATCAGCTATTATTAGAGCAAGACAGACTTCTGTTGTTCTAATTGGTGACATTGACCAAGCCATATATACAGGCCTAGGTGCCGTAGTTAAAAACGTAGACGATATTAGGGCAGAATTTTCTTTAGAAGATATTGAAACACTCTCGTTATCTGGGTGCTTTAGAAGTACCCAACGAATAATCGACTTTTATAGAAATTTTCAAGACAACAATATCGATATTAGAAGTCTTTCCAATGCCAGCCAAAGTGATACCAGCGTGACATATAAAAATGATATTCACAAAGATGAGCTTGGCACGCATATAGCTGAGTTAATTCGTTATTATATCTCTAAAGGCATCAGTTTAAACGATATAGCGGTACTCGCTCCTCAATGGTATGACGTCACAAGGATAGGGAAAGAGCTTAGGAGATTACTTCCAGACATTGATCTTGATGCACCAGGGGTATCACCGATACCTCGGAGTATTGATAACCCATGGTATAGCCTAATCAGATTATATTTTATAGAAATAAATTCGATAAACTATTCCAAGCGTAAACGGGCAGCTCGATATGTTATTGAGGATCTTGAATCAATGGGGTTTACACTGAATTTAGACCAGAACAAAATAAAAAAAATATTAAAGACAATAAATGAGATACCAACTGATGCGACTGAAACTATTACCAATTTCATTGAATTATTAATTACTGAGTTTTGCACTAGATTAGTAATTAATATTGAATATAGCCGCGAAGCTGAAGAAGCTAAATCAGCATTAATTGATGCAACTAAAAGTAGAATCGAGCAGCATAATTTGGTTGATACCGTCCATTCACTATTTTCATATTTCAATAATAATAACGGCGTAAAAGTCACAACTTGCCACTCAACAAAAGGCGAAGAATATGAAGTAGTTATTGCCGTTGGGTTAGTAAAAGGTAAAATCCCTCATTGGAATGACATTATCGGTCATAATAATGCCCATGCTGATTATGTCGCCAGACGATTACTATATGTATTATGCTCAAGAGCAAAGAGTTTCTTGCACCTAATATCAGAAAATGGACATAGAACTAGAAGCGGTATTGCGCTGGGACCTTCACCTCAGTTACTCGCAGCACTATAAACCGTCAATAATAACTTAAGCAGACAAGAATAGAATTAAAAATATGTTGCTAAATACAATAGAATCATTTGGAAAAATATTTTTCTATATCGCAGGACCATTAGCTGCCTGGACAGCTTTATTTACTTGGAAAAGGGAGCTTAAAGGCAAAGTGAAGCATGATATCTCCAGGGAGTTATTAGCCTTAGTTATCACGGTTCGTAGTTTTTTATCTGCTGCGCAACTTAGCTCACAAGCCGTTTCATCAAGAAAAAACAAAATTGGAAATTATAAGTGGTTACACGATAGTTTTTCAAAAGCGTCACAGATCTCACTGGATGTTAAAGTCCATTGGAATCGGGGAGAACCGAAACTTGTCAATGAACTGCTTAACCTACTAATATCATTGGATGTTATAGTTTCTAGCTATGACCCTGCTGATTTAATCGAAGATAAATTTGGTGTGGATATCGAACAAGTGAGATCTTATCTAAAAATAATTGAGGGAAAAGATAGCGAGTTCAATAGTGAAGCTGAAAAGGTATTCTCAGCTATAGAGGACAAGTTTCGTAAATATGTTCAATAGTTCGAAAGCTTTTTAAACTAACGAATATAAGGCTACCCTTTGTTTTCTAAACTCACTCAACTAGCATAGCATCCTCCCCTTTTAAGGAGCCTACTATGCTATTGTAAGTTATACGTTACTATAATTTATAAAAATTCTCAGAGCTGCCTTTTCGATATAAAGAATCAACTGATTTAGATAGCTCGAATCCTCTTGAAACTAATAAAGGTCTTAGTTCATCATGTCTTTCATCGGAAACAGTAATAATAGAATTTTGGTTATCTAGTAAGGATAACGATTTATCCAGTAAATTTTTACCTATATTCATACTTCTATATTCAGGCGGAACATAAAATGTACAAATTTTATTCTCGTTATGAGTTTTCTTTAAAAGAGATACACCCAAGATATTATCACCATCAGAGGCAATCAGGATATTTCGTTCGCCGGATAAAATATTGCGACGAAAAGTAAAATTAAACCATACAGAAAAATTAGGATATAGCGGTGACACATCCCTAAGAGTATGTTTTAGCATTGAAAAATCAATAGAATTGCAAATTTCAAAGTCGATGTGTTGCTTTACAAGCACGTTAACTCTCTTCATATTTTACTCGCAATCATTATTTTTTAACATCTTCAGTTTCAGTTTCAGTTTCAGTTTCAGTTTCTATTGTAGTCGAAAAAAACTTTTTAATCTTTGAAGTAAAGCTCGAACCTGAACTAGTTTCAACCAATTCTACAGAATCATCATTAAAAGTCCAAATATAATTAGCTGCTAAGCCACTAAAAACACCGAGGATAAATATAATAGATAGGACAGCTCCAATCTTTGCCCAAGTTACGTCTCTTCTAGTATATTTAGCAAATGCTGAAAAATGATCAATAGGTTCACCTTCTTTTCCAGATTCTGACCAATGGTAGATCAACATTTGTTCTGGTGCTTGTATGCTATTGGACTCGCCTTTTAGATATCCATTCCAAATTTCTTTTTCAAGAACCCTACAGCGTTTATATTTCGAGTGAGACATTTTAAATTCAGAACTAGCATCTCTTATCAAGAAAAAATGAACTTGGCTAAGGTTAAGTTGCCCGTTTAATTGTGAACGAATTTGGGCTGGTAAATTTCTTGACTCATTAATCCGAAAATCTACCATTTCTGTCGATTCGAAATGATTTGTTATTACTGAATCTTTAGATTTGTATTCATGAGCGAGTATTAATTTAGATTTGCTATCTAATGTAATTCTAAATCGGAAATAATTGCTTCTATCAGGGTCATGATCTGTGATTTTAAATAATGTTGCTGGAAAACTTAATATTGTGCCAGTTTGTTGATGAGAACCCGATTTCGTCTCTATTTTTTGTATTCTAACACCTTCTGTCCAACTATCACTGACGGCGACAATTTGAGTAAAAAATCGTAATTTTGACTTGTTTGAAAAAGTAATGTCAAAAGTATCATGTTTAGAACTCGAAGTTGTGGTTGTGACTGGACTATTGAAAATTGCCGATATAAGTTCTCTATCGTTGCAAATAGTGTTACCAAGATCAGATTGGTATTGATTGGAAGAAATCTGAAATGGCAGATATACATTTATAGATTTAAAGGAGATACTCTCTTCGGAGTCAAATTTTAAACCGATGTCTAGATAATTTAGGTCCTGAGTGTCTAAAGACCAAAAATTAATATGAAGCTCAAGTTTCGGAGTTGCTCTCCCTTCTTCAAACCAAAATGCTAAACTTTTAGCCACACTCTGTCCTTAGGTCATGTAATAACGTGAAAGATATAATATTGAGTATTAAACCTTGTTTTTCAAATGAAATATATAGTGGTAGCAAAATTATTGAATTACGCAAGAGCATTGGCAAAGAATTTTTTGTGGGGAGCAAAATTTACATTTATTCATCATCACCAACACAAGCTGTTGATGGTCATGCCAGAATAAAAAAAATTGAACAATTACCGGTAAAAGTAATTCGAGATAAATTACTTTCACTTGCAAAGATCTCGCTCGAGGACTTTGATGAATACTACAAAAACCATGAGATTGGCTCAGTTATTTGGTTGTGTGACGTAACAAAGTTTGATGAAGCGCTTAAATTACAAGACTTGAAGCCAATTGGATTTTCGGCTCCCCAATCATTTTCTTACGTTGGCAGTAAAATAAAACCATTATTGGAAAATATGAAATGATTATCGCTCTATTTGGTTTGTCAGGTTCAGGGAAAAGTTCTTTGTCCAAAAAGTTCTGTTTACACCACCCTACATTTATTAGCGCCAGTGCATCAAAGATAATCTCTAATACTAAGCATTCAATATCATTAGCAGACCTTAACCCTGAAATAGTTGCAAATAATCAGCACGCCCTAATTATAGGTTTTTCTGATTTCTGTAATAAGCACCCACATAAAAACATTATAATTGAAGTACATAACCTTATTGAAACTAAAGATGGAATTATTGATATCGATAATGCAGTTTTTACAAAATTAAACATTGATGTCGCATGCTTTCTATCTCCGTCTCCTTTTTTGCTTTATGACCAAAGGCGAAATGACAAAAATCGAGCGCGGTTTAATTTAAGTGTTCAAAGGTTAACTGAACTCCAAAATAAATCTCGAGATAAGTTTGAAGCTACTTCATTTAAAGGAACTCAAAAACTAATCATAGAGGATAACTTCTTTAACCAATTTTCTGACTTCATGCACTCAATCCCCAAATAGTCCTTACCTAGTGTTTAGCCCGACACTTTAATGAAGGCGGATAACAGAAAATCAGAAATTCGTTCTCAGGTTAACATTATACAACACCACACTGGTGGGCAAAATGGTGGGCAAACCAACCATACAGCCCAACAACAAACAATAAGCGACTGTTTTTAAACTACAATGCCAGCAAGGCCAACAAGCAAATACAGAATATAGAATAACACCCACCCGCGTCCTCAACGATACCTAGCCCTCTGTTTTTGAATGGGTTATTTGAAAACAAGTCAATGAAGTGAACCTCTGAAGA
>Ga0209395_1005128_pt1 | contig 14893 bp, 16 predicted proteins | sample GOMGulsemesocosm_3_FD_184635 | JGI IMG/M metagenome (GOLD analysis project Ga0209395, IMG submission 184635) | Methane-oxidizing microbial communities from mesocosms in the Gulf of Mexico - GOM9D Gulf of Mexico (SPAdes) (version 2) | ecosystem: Environmental > Aquatic > Marine > Cold seeps... | reverse complement strand
GGTAACCAGTTGTTACGCCAAGCACCCATCTCAATTTTAAGCGGCTGACACTCAGACCAATCGCCTTGGATCCATTCACTTGCAAACTCGGCATGTGGCCAAACAGGGATGCTTCGTTCGCCTTCCGATTCGCTAACAACAAAACCGTTAGCATCTGCTAATGTCCACACTTCTTCAGACTTAACGGCACGAAAAACGAAATAGTTAAAACGCGCTTCAGGTGATTTTTCAACTGCTTCAGCAGTTTGCTTGTCATGAATTTTAAATGTCATAATCTTCTCTCAAGAAACCGCCATCGGCAGTTTCAAATAATGTTTATAATAAAGCAGCAGCGGATTGTACGCTGCACAATAATAAATACCAATAATAAATACCAATAATAGTAAAGTTAAACAGAGGTAATTTTATTTAGCGAATTCCAGCTTGCGCAAATAACGCGGTATCATGGTTTCATTGCCCTGCAATCCGCCTTGATGTATATAAAGAATGGGGCGTTTATCAGCACTTTCAAGTCGCGCCTCGGTATTCGCATTGTCTTCGATGAATTCACGCTGCAAACATAACCAAGCCAGGGGATCATAAAGTAAATCAAATTCAATATGAGTGATTTGCTTTAGCTCGGACCAAATACGATAAAAAGGCAGATAAAGTTTGCCAAAATGATACTTTTTATCTGCAGCGATAATCGTTGGGTGTAATGATTCATCGGCACACAATTCAAAAAATTGCTGCTGTAAATAATCATCACCGCCAACACAAGCGCAAGTTTGTACTTCAAAGGGCAAATGTTTTTGCAAAAATAACGCCGTAGTACCAGTACCAGAAGGCAAAACCACACGAATATCAGCATACGAATTTAATTTAGCCCACTCAATAATCTCATCTGCTAGTATTTTTAATCCTGTTTCCGCATATTGACAGCGACCACCTTCAGGAATAAAAACAACGCTCTGACCTTGTGTTTTTAAAGCCGGTAGCACTTGTTGCTGTATATGCTCAATAACAGACAGACTATTCGAGTCAGCAACGATAACCTTAGCGCCCTGTGCTAAGGCTGCACGATAATTACCTTGCGGATTATCAATCAAATACTGAGGCAGGTGATCAACATAATAGTGCAACTGACATTGCTTTAATTTGGCTAATACGGACAAAGAATATAACGAATTAGCTTGCGCAGAACCGTGGCCAATTAAGATATCAACCAATGATAAATCTTGTTGCAAAAAATGGTAAAACTTGCGTGCTTTATTACCACTAAAAGCCACATCTAATAAATCATCGCGTTTAACGTAAACGTGATGACCTAAAAATTCGATGTCATCGACAGGTGTATTACGTAATTCCAAAGTGGTGTCCTAGTTTACAAGATACAAGAGTTAAACAGACGCAGGCAGTGCTGCTGAAACAATAAATTGGCGACCATTAACAGCCAGCATCTCGGTATCAACATCGTAGACTTGTTTAATCGAATCTACGGTTAACACTTTACTCGCAGAGCCCTGCCCAACAAGGGTGCCAGCATTTAATAGCAGTACTTCAGAAGCATGATTAAGAGCGAGATTAAGATCATGGATAGATGCAATAATCGTAATACCTTGCTCTGAAAATTCTTTTAACATCTGTAACACTTCAATTTGATGCTTTAAATCAAGCCCTGTTAATGGTTCATCCAATAAACATAAAATCGATTGCTGATTTAATAGCGGTGATACTTGTACTAATGTACGGGCAATAAGCACACGCTGCCATTCACCACCCGACAGTTGATCGCAATTACGCTCAACTAACTTAGCTATATCTAATCGGGATAATAATTGATTTATCACCCGACAAGCTTGTTCATCTTCAAGGCTAATACCCAGAGGATGTAAACCCAAAGCAATAAACTGATAAACCGGAATGGCAAAAGGTGGCGGAGATACTTGCGGTAACCAGGCGCGCTGGCGAGCCAACTCAGCAATAGGATAAGACGAAATAGGACGTTCAGCTAATAAGTAAGCGCCTTCGCATGCCTGTTCATGACCTGCTAAAATGGAAAGTAATGTACTTTTACCACTGCCATTAGGCCCTAATAAAAACAAACAACTCCCTTTATCTATCGATACATTCATATCATGTAATCGCTGCTGATAGTTAACATTGGTTAGCGTTAATATTGTAGATGTCCCCATCGTATTTTTTAATTTATCCATAGTGCTTTGTTGTTATGCTACTTGCTTGCGCAATAGTAAATAGATGAAAAAAGGAGCGCCTAAGCTTGCCGTGATCGCCCCTACAGGTAACTCCGCGGTTGCAAACACACTACGCGCAATTAAATCCGCAAGTAATAAAAAGATCGCGCCCAACAAGGCTGAAGCAGGTACAAGAAAGCGTAATTGGCTCGTCACTAATATCCGTAAAATATGCGGAATCACTAACCCAATAAAGCTAATTACGCCCGCCATCGATACCGACACGCCAGTGAGTACTGCCACACATAAAATAAGCTGAATACGTAATTTAGGGACATCAATACCCGATTGAAATGCCCCCTGTTCACCAAACTGTAAAAGGTTCAGCGCATCAATACGGCACATGATCCACAAAAAACTCAAACTCAAAGGAATAACGGCAATATAAATAAGTTCGGATCCATACGCTAAATTTCCCATCATCCAGTACAGCATTTGTCGCATACTGCCGTCATCAGAAAAATACAACAGCCAAGTCATAATCGCGCCAGAAAAGATACCGATCGCAACGCCAAGTAATAAGATCTTGGTGGTGGGTAAGTTATTCTTTGTCACTCGATAAAGTAAATACGTGACTAAGCTTGCCCCGATAAAAGCCGATAATGGTAAAATATAATGCTGTAATCCCGCCCACTGTGGAAACAAAGTCTCAAGAAAGACAATCGATAACACAGCAAACAAACTGGCAAACGATGAAATGCCGATAACACCAGGCTCTGCTAACGAATTAGCGAGTAACACTTGCAAGATACAACCGGCAACAGCTAACGCAGCGCCAACTAAAATTGCAGTCACAATACGTGGTAAACGTAGGTCAAATAACACTTGTTGCTGTAAAGATGATAAACCATTAAAAATATCATCAACACCAATACTGAAACGGCCTGAGACAAGCGAAATTAAAATAACGGCAACAAGACAAATAGATAAAAATATCAGAGTGCTTCGACTTTTTAGTGTACTTGCACGCTGTAACTTAAGCAGGTCGATCATAATTTAAGAAAGGATATAGAAGGATAAAATAGACAAGGTATCTCAAATAATGTCAGCGTTAAGCTTAAGCACATTTTAGATACCCTGTCAGGAGGCTGCGAATTAGATTGATTGACTTACAGCATCAATCAGCGCATGGGGATAACCCATTTCAGCCATGAGTTGTGTAATGATATTACGTTTACGACCTGTATTAGTGTTAGTAATAACCCAATATGGCGTATTCTCAATATGACGAGGTTTGGTCGTACTACCAGCACTTAACAATTCACTTTCCGATTTTGCAAAGTAAATACGTTTACGGCCTTTAATATCAGTCGCACTATCAAACTCTTTCGGGTTTTCTGCATACAAGACAGATAATATCTGTATAAACTTAGTCACCGAAACCGTCGTTTCTTTAAATTTCTTATTTTTAATAAGCTTAGCGATACTGGCTGGCAGCGTAGAATGGCTGACAATCTCAGGCTCTACAACAATCGGTGCAGATACAGGTGTCGGCGCTACTACTGCCGGTGAATTAGTTACCGTTTGCTTAGTCTCACTGTTGATGTTCTCTACAGGCTGTGGCAATACTTCAACATTTGTTAAATCTGCACAGTCACTATCAGGTACACCAAGTAAGCGACGTAAAATATCTGATGCACTTTCGCCAATATCTTTCGTTTGACTAGCAATATAACGATATAGGTCGTCTTCAAGCTCAATCGTCTTCATATTTAACTAGTAAATCCTTGCTTATAAATTTGGTTTAATTATACCTTGTGAATAGATTTCTCTCTATGCTTATAGAAAAAATATTACCTCTGTGATGCATTTATCAACGATTCATACACGACAATGACGTAATTATTGCGGTAGAATCAGCCACAATTACGGAGAAATATATGTTACTTAATCACAAAATATACGGTCAGGGTGATCCTGTTATCGTTATCCATGGCTTATTTGGCAGTGCAACAAACTTGGGCATGCTAATTAAACAATTAAAAACGGATCATCAAGTGATCGCGGTTGATGTTCGAAACCATGGTTTATCTATGCGTCATCATAGTATGCATTATGATGATATGGCAAATGATATTATTCATCTCATGGATCATTTGACGATCGAACAAGCACATCTAGTCGGTCATTCAATGGGTGGTAAGATTGCCATGCGAACAGCGCTTAATTTTCCTACCCGCGTAACCAGTTTAGCGGTAGCCGATATAGCACCAGTGAATTACCCCCCTCGACATGATAATGTCTTTGCTGGATTAAAAAACATTCCACTTAGCGATATAACCACACGTAGTGAAGCACAATCAAAGCTTGCCGAATATGTAGAAGAAGCAGGTGTTCAGCAGTTTTTATTGAAAGGATTGTATAAAAATGAGCAAGGTAAATTTGATTTTTACTACGCGCTAGATACAATTATATCTCAATACGATGCTATTTCGGACTGGCCAGAAGTAAATAAACAGTATGATAAACCAGTATTATTCATTAAAGGCATGAATTCTGACTATATAACCAATGAGCATAAAGCAGCTATTGCTAAATATTTCCCACAAGCGAAAGCAAAGTTAATACAAGGTACTGGTCACTGGTTACATGCCGAAAAACCGACAATATTTAACAAAATAATAGTCGATTTTTTATTTAGTCATTAGACACATTGTGATATATTTGCACGTTCGTACTCTAAGTAGATACTGTTACGAACTTTAGGTGAATATTGTTATGTTGTATGAATACATTGACTTAATTGAATCTGTCGGCACTAAATTGTTCTTTGTTGCGCTGTTTTTTTTAATCGGCATGGCAATTCACGACGTACTTAAAAAAGGTAATGTACCTCAATTTGGACGTGTAGCGGTTTGGTTTGTACTCTGCTTTGGTATGGCTGGCTTTGTTTTTAAAGAAGTATTGATCACTGTCTGGGAAACCCAGATTTAATAATCTTATAGTATTAACTGCAATGGCGAATATAACGTGGCAAAGGAAAGTTTCGATAGAACGACGATTGACCTTTTTGCTGAAGAAAAGCGTGCTGGTAGACCCAAAACCAATCCGTTATCACGTAAAGAGCAGTTGAAACAGAATAAACGTAACCAATTAAGCCGAGACAAGGCTAACGGATTCAAACGTATTGAATTAAAGGTCGAACAAGACTTGTTTGATATGTTAAATATAAAAGCAAAAAGTGCTAATATGACGCGCAGTGAATATATACAACAATTACTGCAAACACATGTAGCAAAATAAGTTTAAATTAAAACTATTAGGATAATTTAAGAATGGCTAGCGTAGGCTTATTTTTTGGTAGTGACACTGGTAACACTGAAGTAGTTGCTAAGATGATCCAGAAACAACTGGGTAAAAAACTTGTTGATGTTAAAGATATTGCAAAATCAACAACGACAGATATTAACGAGTTCAGCCTATTAATTTTAGGCATTCCGACTTGGTATTATGGCGAATCTCAATGTGATTGGGATGATTTCATGCCTTCACTAGAAGAAATTGATTTTTCTGACAAGCTAGTTGCAATCTTTGGTTGTGGTGACCAAGAAGATTACGCTGAGTACTTCCTTGATGCAATGGGCACACTACGTGACGTTGTTGAAGCAAAAGGCGGTACATTAATCGGTGAATGGCCAACTAAAGGTTATGATTTCGAAGCATCTAAAGCACTCACTGATGACAATCACTTTGTTGGTTTAGGTATTGATGAAGATCGTCAACCAGAACTAACAGCAGATCGTGTTGAAGCTTGGGTAAAGCAAATCCACAGCGAAATGTGTCTTGCAGAACTAGAAGACTAATCTTTTAGTTATAAACTATATAAATAAAAGGTAAACGACGTATACACGTTACTTTACCTTTTACTCTCCCCCCCCAGCTAAAGCCCCATTACACAGCCACTCTAATTAAATAACATTCATTTACCCATCCATTTAGGAATACATATCATACGCTATCTTTTTCTGCTTGCCATATACAACATATTAAGATCAGATTTAATCACTTTTGGTCACACTAGACTAAACAAAAGCTCGGTTAATACGTAAATTTTTGTATTTAAATCCCGCTTTAACAAATATGAGGTTTATTGTTTTTGCGTCTCGTCATATAATAGTGAGGAATGTAAAGAAAATATACTTTTCTCTATTTTAAAAATGAGTACGTTATGACTGATAGAAAAACCGCATTAAAAAAAGCAGGATTAAAAATAACCCTGCCAAGAATCAAAATTTTAGAATTATTACAACTCCCTAGCAGTCAGCATACCAGTGCCGAAGATCTATACAAACAATTGCTCAGTAAAGGTGAAGAAATTGGGCTTGCGACAGTATATCGAGTGCTTAACCAATTTGATGATGCAGGTATTGTTACTCGTCATTATTTTGAAGGCGGTAAATCTGTTTTTGAACTGGCTACTCAAAACCACCATGACCACCTTGTATGTCTTGACTGTGGCCACGTAATTGAATTCCATGATGACTTGATCGAAGATCGTCAACGTGAAATTGCAGCAGAAAATGATATGTCATTACAAGCCCACAGTTTATACTTGTATGGCCGTTCATTAGATGGCAAGTGTAATCATAAATAATTACACACTAAAAATAAGATAAATAAAAAGGAGCTATAGCTCCTTTTTTTATGCGTATTTTTTAACTTTAAATAACACCAAGAAACAAATATCATCCCTTGATGCTACGTGAGTCCTATAAAACAGACTTAGCCACGTAAAGACACTGTACGGTTAAACACAAGCTTATCCGCTGTTGAATCTTTACTGTCTGCACAGAAGTAACCTTCACGTTCAAACTGGTATGCGCTTGCAGGTTGAGCAGCAACAAGGCCTGGTTCAACTTTAGCTGTTTTGATAACAACTAATGATTCTTCATTCAATGCTTCTTCTAATGTTTCAACACTTGCAGGATCTTCTATTTTAAATAGGCGATCATAAACACGTACTTCCGCATCAACAGCATCAGCAGCTGATACCCAATGAATAACACCTTTAGCTTTACGACCATCACTTGGGTTCTTACCAAGTGTTTCATCATCGTAAGTACAGTGAATTTCAATGATATTACCCGCATCATCTTTTACAACGTCATCGGCTCTAACAATGTATGCATTACGTAAGCGAACTTCTTTGCCTAATACTAAACGTTTATATTTCTTGTTCGCTTCTTCACGGAAATCCGCACGATCAATAAATAGTTCACGACTAAATGGTAACGTACGAGTACCCATATCTAGTTTAGGATGTGCAGGTGCAATTAATTGCTCGGTTTGATTTTCTGGATAATTAGTAATGACTAATTTAACCGGATCAAGAACCGCCATTGCACGTGGTGCTGAATCTTCAAGATCTTCACGGATACATGCTTCTAGCATACCCATTTCGATCGTATTGATTTGTTTAGTCACACCAATACGTTTACAAAATTCACGAATTGACGCAGCTGTATAACCACGACGACGTAAACCAGCAATTGTTGGCATACGTGGATCATCCCAACCACTTACATGGTTTTCTGTCACTAATGCATTAAGCTTACGCTTAGACATCATCGTATATTCAATATTCAAACGTGAGAATTCATACTGACGCGGACGACAATCAATTGAGATATTGTCTAATACCCAATCATAAACACGACGGTTATCTTGGAATTCTAATGTACAGATAGAGTGAGAAATACCTTCTATCGCATCAGAAATACAATGCGTGAAATCGTACATTGGATAAATGCACCATTTATCACCTGTCTGGTGATGATGTGCACGCTTAATACGATAGATAACGGGATCACGCATACACATGAACGATGACGTCATGTCAATTTTTGCACGTAGACAACATTCGCCATCAGCAAAACCAGCGTCACGCATTTTATTAAATAACGCGAGGTTTTCGTCAATGCTCGTTTCACGGTATGGGCTATTTTTACCCGGCTTATTCAGCGTACCGCGGTACTCACGTGTTTCCTCTGCATTTAAGAAGCAAACATAAGCTTTACCCGCTTGAATCAATTCAACTGCATATTCGAATAATTTATCGAAGTAATTTGATGAATAGCGAACTTCACCATCCCAGTTAAAACCTAACCACTTTACGTCTTCTTGAATTGCATGAACGTAATCAATGTCTTCTTTTTCTGGGTTCGTATCATCAAAACGTAGATTACACTGTCCCTGGTAATCGTCAGCAATACCAAAGTTCAAACAAATCGATTTGGCATGACCAATATGCAAAAAGCCATTCGGCTCTGGCGGAAAACGCGTATGCACATTAGTATGTTTGCCGGAATTTAAATCTTCATCAATAATCTGACGAATAAAGTTCGTTGGGCGTACTTCAGCCTGACTCATTCCTTACCTCAAACAGTAAATTTTTAATAAAATAGTGAACAATGATCTAACAAAATTGCCTCAGACACAACAACTAAATGCTAATGCGGGCCAGTTAGGCTTGCTCAGGAGGAATTAATCTTACTCTTAATACAATCATTATCACAACACTGTTTAAAACATCACCAGCTATAGATTTATTACCTAGACTCAGGATAACTTAATAATAGCGGAAAAATAGTATGCATAAATGGCCCATGTCACCCGGTTTTACATTAATCGAATTACTTATAACAGTGGCCATCGTGGCTATTTTAGCGAGTATAGGGATACCTAATTACCAGCACTACATGCTAGCAACACATCGTGATCAAGCCAAAATGAAATTAACAGCAATTAGCTTATTAGAAACCGATAATTATAGTCGGCATCAAGAATATATTGAATTGCGACATTTATCGATTGACCTTAGTAGTGAGACTTACCAATACAGTATAAAGATCACAACGAATAATCAGTACCAAGTGATTGCAACAGCGATAAATAATCAACGCAGTGATAGCCATTGTCGAACATTGAGTTTAGACCATAATTTAACGCGATTACCGAAAGTATGTTGGTGATAAAAGAAGGGATATAGAAAGCAGCCTTATCTAAACAATAAGGCTGGGCTTATGCTGAATTACTGCTGGTTTTCTGGTTTATTTTCCTTATTTATTTTTGATTTCAGCGTTAGCAACACTCATTGTCGTCGTTTTGTTAATTAACTTAATCAATAGCATTGAACGTTCTAATCCATCTTTGCATTGATAAATAGCCTCAATACCTTTAAAAGCACCATCCTGAATAATCACTTTTTCGCCTTCGGTAAATAAGGTGACATCAATTTCAGATTTATCTCGGCATTGTTGTTTTTCTTTTAGCTCCGCAACCAAGTTAGCAGGTACTTTGGTATAATGTTTACCGCACTTAACAAAATCAATAACCCCACGGGTAGAACGAATACTATTGAAATTAGCCGCCAGCGTGTCAATTTCAACAAATAAATAATTAGGAAAAATAACCACATCTTTATATACAAGTTTACTGCGTACTTTTTTTTCCATTTTCATCGTTGGATAAAAGCTTTCAATCCCTTGGTTTTTAAGATTAACCTGAGCTCTAACTTCTTCCTTTCCTTTACAGTACAGTAAGTACCACTCTTTTTTGGTTTCCATCATTTAAACTTGATAACCCTAATCATGATAACGCCTCTAATATTACGTCAAAAAATATTAAATTAAAGTCTAAATTAAAATCTGAATTAAATGCATATATAACAACCATAAACAACCACGTGAATAACATACACTTAACACTCACAGAACAAACATAGAACAAATACTCAGATTATGTTGACAGACCTCTTATAATTGGTTTTTACGCTTGTTAACAACTAGTAAAAGGGATATAAAAGAATGAATAACCTGATAACGGATAGTTTATCAGCATAAAATCATAAAAATAAATATAAAAACAAATACAAAACAAATACAAAACAGGCGATATTATGAATCCTAATAATTCAGATACATTTATGGGTCACCCAAAAGGTTTATTCCTTTTATTCAGTACAGAAATGATGGAACGCTTTAGTTATTATGGCATGCGTGCAATTCTCGTTATCTTCCTTGTTTCAATAACCCAAGACCAGCAAGCGGCTGCATTATTAACCGATCCTAATTATCAAACTGGTCTTCCAGGTTTAGGTTGGAGCCAAGCAGATGCGCTTTCTCTTTATGGTACATACACAGGTTTAGTTTACATCACTCCTCTCATTGGTGGCTGGTTAGCAGATAACTTCCTAGGACAACGTAAAAGTGTCTTAATTGGTGGCGTATTAATGGCATTAGGTCAATTCGCATTATTCTTACCAGTAGAAGCGTTATCACTCAGCCCTACTGCTGGGCTTTATTTAGGCCTTGCATTCATCATCGCTGGTAATGGCCTGTTCAAGCCAAACATCTCCACTATGGTTGGTGACCTGTATGAAGAAGGCGATAATCGTCGTGATGGTGCATTCACTATCTTCTACATGGGCATTAATATTGGTGCTTTCTTGTCTGGTATCCTTGTTGGTGCTGTCGTTGTTTACACCGGAAATTACAAATATGGCTTCTTAATGTCTGGTATCGCGATGGTACTTAGCGTTGTCTTACAAAAATTATTCGCGAATAAATACTTAGGTAATATTGGTATTGAAGCGGCAGCGAAGAAAGAATTGACTGCTAATAAAGGTAAAAAGCCAACGCTAACGGCCATCGAAGTTGATCGTCTTAAAGTTATCTTAATTTTAGGACTATTTGTTATCATTTTCTGGGCTGGTTTCGAACAAGCCGGTGGTCTAATGAACCTTTACGCAAATGATTATACAGACCGTATGATTGGTGGTTTTGAAGTACCTGTTGCTTGGTTCCAATCATTAAATCCATTCTTTATTATTACCTTTGCACCTATCGTAAGTATGATCTGGATGAAAATGGGCCCGAAAGAGCCGACATCACCCGTTAAATTTGCAATGGCATTATTAATGTTAGCGATTGGTTTTATGTTCATGATCTTTGCAACATTAGAGCAAGGTGGCGACTTAACCGTTAAAACAAGCATGTACTGGTTGGTTGGTGCGTACTTCTTCCATACTATGGGTGAATTATGTCTTTCTCCAATCGGTCTATCTATGATCACTAAATTAGCACCATTACGCTTAGCATCACTGATGATGGGCGCATGGTTTGGCTTTAACGCCATTGCAAATAAAGTGGCCGGTATGATTGGCGCGCAAATTGGTGAAGCAGGTCCAATGGCTATCTTTGGCGGTATTGCAATAGCAGCTGTGATTTCATCTCTGATCCTATTTGCATCAGCACGCAAGCTAATTTACTGGATGCACGGCGCAGAAGGTCAAGTTATTACGCAAGAAGAAACGACGAATCAAAAACCAGTTGCAGCAACAGCTTAATACTGAAAATCTAATTTAAATAAATGTAAAAACAGCCTCATCATGAGGCTGTTTTTTTATATCTACGATTTTCGTGATAAACTGGATTAAATCGTTAGCCGTGAGCCAAAAATTTTATGAAACAATTTAATGAATTCATTCCTCTGATCGTCTTTTTCGTTATTTATAAAATGTACGATATTTATTCCGCAACTGCAGCATTAATCGCAGTAACGGCATGTACATTACTCTTTAGCTGGTATAAATATCGTAAAGTTGAAAAAATGCAATTAATCACGTTTGCTATGGTGACCGTGTTTGGTGGTATTACCTTATTTACACAAGATTCGAGTTTTATTAAATGGAAAGTAACTATTATTTACTGCCTATTTTCAATTGTTTTATTGGTTAGCCAATATGGCTTCAAACAAAACTTACTTAAAAAGATGTTAGGTAAAGAAATGGTTTTACCTGAGTTTGTGTGGTCACGCGTGAACGCAGCATGGTCAATATTCTTCCTCTCGCTTGCTGGTTTAAATCATTACATTGCGTTTAACATGTCAGAAGAGTTATGGGTTGATTTTAAAGTCTTTGGCGTACTGGGCATCATGTTAGCTTTTACGATATTGACCGTCATTTATCTCTACCGTTATATGCCTAAAGAAAACAGCAATAACAAATAAGCTTAAGTAAGAAAAATAGTTATATCTGGCACCGTATTTAATTAAAAACTGACTAAAAACGTATTAATTAAATACTGTGCTTCTTCTTAATATCCCCCTTTCAGATCCCTACTACTTTCCTAATACTGACAATTTGAGCACCCGTATAACTTCCTCTATAAGCATGTGATAGCTCGCACAACAAGCTACTTAGCGGGTAACAACAATGTAAAATCACACTACAATTTATTCTGAACATACAATATCATCATGACTATGAAGGAATATCAATGTTGAAAAAAATTACTCGCTTAGCGCTATATGTCGCAGTTACTGCACCCTTATTTATTTTACCGCAAGCAAATGCAGAACAAGTCAAAACGGTTTCTAATATGAATAATGAGCATGCAGTCATCACCCCAACAGAAACGACCGCTTTTGATCTCAGCCATTCATCAATTTCACGTGACGCATCATTAATGCCATTAAATATTAATACCGCGAATGAGCTAGAGCTTACTGCTTTACCTGGCATAGGAAAATATAAGGCGGTGCAAATAATCCAATGGCGTGAGCGTAACGGGGAATTTAGCGCAATAACAGACTTAGTGAGTGTCAATGGGATAGGAAACGTAACAGTGGCAAAGTTAGCGGGAAAAATTAGTGTAACAGACTGATAGACAATTCTCAGTACGATTTTTAGCGATAAAAAAGCCTGAAGCAAAAGCATTCAGGCTTAATTCGTTAATGTTTATTAACGCTTAGTTTGATACGTTAAAGCTCAACATACGTTCTAATGGAATAAGCGCTTTAACACGAATGTCTTCATCAACAAAAATTTCATGCCCTTCATCATTAACCAATGAATCTTCAATCGTTTGCAGGCCATTCATGCCCATCCAAGGACACATTGCACAACTACGACAACTCGCGCCATTGCCACCAGTTGGAGCAGCAATCATTTCTTTTTCAGGACACGCTTGCTGCATCTTAAAGAAGATACCTTTATCCGTAGCAACAATCAGTTTTTGTTGTGGTAGTTCTTTTGCCGCTTTAATCAATTGGCTCGTTGAACCAACCGCATCTGCAAGATCGATTACATCGGCAGGTGACTCAGGGTGAACTAGGATCGCTGCGTCTGGGTTTTCTTCTTTCAAACGTTTTAACGCTGATGCTTTAAATTCATCATGGACGATACAAGCCCCCTGCCAGCGAACCATTTTTGCGCCAGTTTGTTTTTCAATCCAAGCACCCAAATGACGATCAGGACCCCAAATTAATTTTTGGCCATCACTATCAAGGTGATCGACTACATCCAGCGCAATACTTGATGTGACAATCCAGTCAGCACGCGCTTTAACGGCTGCTGATGTATTTGCATATACCACAACGGTATGATCAGGATGTGCATCACAGAATGCCGAGAACTCTTCAACAGGACAACCTAGGTCTAATGAACAAGTTGCCTCTAATGCAGGCATGATGATACGTTTGCTTGGAGCTAAGATCTTTGCCGTTTCCCCCATGAAACGAACACCGGCAATGATTAGCGTTTTAGCTGGGTGATTGTTCCCAAAGCGAGCCATTTCCAAAGAGTCAGCAACACAACCGCCAGTCTCTTCTGCAAGCGCTTGAATTTCAGGATCTGTATAATAGTGTGCAATTAATACTGCATCTTTTTCTTTTAAAAGCTTTTTGATACGTGCTTTATAATCCAGTTTTTCTTGTGCCGATAACGGAACTGGTTTTTTTGGGAATGGATATTCCATTTCTACTACATTGGGAATCATAGCTAATTACTCAGTGCTCAAAAAATTTATCTTCGCGTATTATACATGGCATTGTCATGAAAACGTAATTTAGCGTGATTTTTTTTCGACACATACAAAAAAGCCTCGCTAATAGCGAGGCTTTTTTGTTTTATTCTTATTCTACTCTTTATCTTATAAAGAGAAGTAAAGTGGTGGGCTGTGAAGGATTTGAACCTTCGACCAATTGATTAAAAGTCAACTGCTCTACCAACTGAGCTAACAGCCCTTTACTTTTACTGCTTCTATTAAGGATTCCTTAAATAGAAGTTTCGCTGTTTATGTTAGGACATATAACAACAATAATAAGTGGTGGGTCCTACTGGGCTTGAACCAGTGACCCTCGCCTTGTAAGGGCGATGCTCTCCCAACTGAGCTAAGGACCCGCGACAATGCTGTGTGTTCTTTCATCAGAACTAAAGAAAGTGGTGGGCTGTGAAGGATTTGAACCTTCGACCAATTGATTAAAAGTCAACTGCTCTACCAACTGAGCTAACAGCCCCAAATTCTTTCTTTAAAAATAGTGGTGGGTCCTACTGGGCTTGAACCAGTGACCCTCGCCTTGTAAGGGCGATGCTCTCCCAACTGAGCTAAGGACCCACGATATTTATTTAGCGATAGTTGTATCTATCGTTATAACTGGTTGCGGGAGCCGGATTTGAACCAACGACCTTCGGGTTATGAGCCCGACGAGCTACCAAACTGCTCCATCCCGCGACAATGCTGTGTGTTCTTTCATCAGAACTAAAGAAAGTGGTGGGCTGTGAAGGATTTGAACCTTCGACCAATTGATTAAAAGTCAACTGCTCTACCAACTGAGCTAACAGCCCCAAATTCTTTCTTTAAAAATAGTGGTGGGTCCTA
>Ga0209395_1005125_pt1 | contig 14899 bp, 7 predicted proteins | sample GOMGulsemesocosm_3_FD_184635 | JGI IMG/M metagenome (GOLD analysis project Ga0209395, IMG submission 184635) | Methane-oxidizing microbial communities from mesocosms in the Gulf of Mexico - GOM9D Gulf of Mexico (SPAdes) (version 2) | ecosystem: Environmental > Aquatic > Marine > Cold seeps... | reverse complement strand
GCCTTACTGAGCGCCGCAGCAGTCATCCAGCCAGAGGAGCCCCCTCCTAAAATAATTATTTTTTTTATTTGTGCTACCGGCATGTTACCACCTCAACATGGTTGTTATTTTGACCCCTTGTCTTAAATAGCTTTTCCTTAAGCGATTTTTACTCACTCGTTTTACTAAGCAGCTTAAACTAAAAAATGTGCTTCGCAGCAGCGAAGCACATTGTATTTAGTTAAAACTAATCCGTTTTTCTCTTGCTACTAATTAGAAATTACCACGAATAACTAAAGCAACTCGTCGATCAGATTCAAACCATGAACGGCCAGTATCCAGCATATCATCATTTAAAATCATCAAGGTTTTAGATACCGAGTTGGTTAAATTAGTCGCTTGAACTCCTACCGTAACATGTTCAAAGTTATAGAAGAACGAGGCATCAACTTGACCATGATCGTCATACCATAATGGCGCCTTACTAATCACATCACGCGTGGTTAATAAGTATTTTGAACGCCAGTTATACGCGACACGAGCATTAATCTCATCTTTTTCGTACATAGCGATAAAGTTAAAGGTTTCTTTCGATTGACCTTGTAATGGTACGGTATCAAAGTTTACGCGAATACCAGTATCATTATAATCATTCCCAGCCCAAGTCGCATCTTCATACGATTCTTCATTGTTTGGTACACCGCTAGCATTGATATAGGTATACGTTGACTGAATACCAAAGCCTGGAATAAAGCCATCAAAGAATTGTTGATACGCTACTTCAAAACCATCGAGTTTACCATCACCACCGTTAGTGGTTGAGGTAACCACTACTGGGCGGGTAATACCGTTTTCAGGGTTGGTATATTCTTGCGTTGAGCCACCTTGAATAAAGTAATTTTTCAAATCTTTATGGAAGATAGTCGCTGAAAGTTGACCAACATCACTAAAGTACCACTCTAAGCCAATGTCATATTGTACTGACTCCATCGGCTCTAACTGGGTATAACCACCACTACCGGTCCAATCGGTAACAATTGCGCCTAGTGGCAGAGAGTTCAGCGGATCAACTTCATCTTCTGGGATATCCGGATCTACCGCATTACGAAAGGCAATCACCGAAGCCCCTAACGTCGCTTGATTACGAACATCTTTAATATCAGGTAACGCCACCGCTTTTGATAACGCAAAACGGGCTACTAACTCTTCGGTTAATTCCATTTTAATATTAAAGCTGGGCAATAAATAATCAAACTCGGCATTGGCTTCAATATTTTGCGCTGCATCGCTGGCGAAATTTTGATCGTCAACCGATAGATAGTTATTTCTATCACCTAGCCATTTATGACTGTCATCCGCTAGCGCGGTTTTCACATCAGCAAACGTGCCATCGTCAACTAAACCCTGCACGTAATTACGGGCAATTTCATTGGTTAGTTGTTGCGGTAAGCCTAAGCTATCCGGAATCGGATAATCCGGTGCTAAATCAGGGAAATTGATAAAACCTCGAGAATCACGGCTTAGTTTGACATAACGCAAACCAATATTACCGCTAAAGCGTACTTCATCATCACCTTCAAAGTTTACCTTCACATAAATAGCTTGGTTGGTTTCAACGGTATTATTAATATCTCCATCTGAAAACAAACCATAAGGACCATCAGCATTTTGATTAGCGTAAGAATCCCATCCGGCAGCATTTGACGTAAAAGGTTGTCTCGCTGGGTTTGCACCCATCACCGCTTTGACATATTCGGCGGTTGGCGCAATAGTATGATCACCTGGCACATTAACGACCCCGCCCCCTTGAAAATCACTCCAATCTACCAGTTCATAGTCATCCATATAACCATCAAGGTTTGGTAACCAACCAGTTCCGCTTGAATATTCAGGTGCTAAACCGTTCCAGTTATAACTGGTAGAGCGTACCGTTTGATCGCGTTTGGCATAACGAATACCCGCTTCAACCGAGGTAATTATGCTGTCATCAATGTGGTATTCACCATCAAAACGAACCGCAATAGAATCACCTTCAGAGCGTTCATAATGATCCATCGCGCTACGTAAGAAATACGAGTTATAATCACTGAAATAGTTGCTATCACCGGCAGGATCGTTGGTGAAACCTGGGTATATTCCGGTTGGATTAGCATCGGTTATTGGTGCAGTTCCTTCGGAAAATAAGTCAGGATTTTCATCACGATAACCAAACCAAGGTTCAATTAAGGTTATTTCGGCTTTATCGCCGGTAACATCATAATGTTGTCCGGCAAAGGCACCCGTCATCATAACTACGTCATCATTTGATGATTCTGCTTGAATATATTGAATATCGGTAGACAGTGATAAGTTATCATTGGCTTGCCATTCAATATTAAGCGAGAAATCCTCAACTAAAGACGAGCTATCTTGAATTCGGCTATCAAACTGGGTTTTATGACCAAGTTGGGTAAGTGAGTTACTACCCCAAGTACGCGGAATTCTATCTTGGTTGCCATCTGAAGCGCGCCAGCCATCAAGGCCATTTTCGGCAATAGTGCCCGATTCAAAAACACCACGATCATCAAAAGCAAACTCAGTGCCCGCTATTGGCGCTGAACGGCGGTCATCGATGCTAAAATAACCCCCTTGATATTTTATTGCTTGCTCGTGCCAAGTTAAATTGGCATCTGAACGAATATATTGAAAAGTTGTTAATAAGGTTTCATCGGCATTTTCAAACTGTAACGCCGTTGAAAAACCTTTTCTTACGCGATCATCACGCTTTTTCAAGGCATTACCCGCATTAGGTAGCCATACAGTGCCGCCGCCTTCAGCGTCAACAAAGGCTTCTGCACCAGGAATTTCGCTGGCGTGATATTCAGTCGCCGCATCCGATTGCACCCCGTGAGATTCACCATATAACTGCGATAAAGCGCCGTTAACTAAAAAACCAAATCGGCCACCGCTGTTTAATTCCCATTGTTCACTATAAAGCGCAGAGCCTGTTGGACTCCACTCATCGGCTAAATCACCGTAGGAATAATCAAGATTAAAGGCCATCACGCGATCGATTGAATCAAAAGGCTTACGGGTACGTAAACTTATGGTACCGCCAATGCCGCCTTCAACCATATCTGCAGTTTGACTCTTATAAACATCAACCCCGCCCATTAACTCAGGAGAGACATCTTGGAATGATAAACCACGACTTGAGCTGGCTGAAAATGAATCACGGCCATTAAATTCAGAGCGAGTTTGAGTCATACCACGAATAATAGCGCCACTACCTTCAACACTAAAGTGATCAGGATCATCTGGGCCTGCAAAACGTTCAACCGAAACACCCGGTAAACGTTGAATGGCTTCAAGTACACTTCGATCAGGCAAAGAGCCAATATCTAGCGCAGTAATTGAATCAACCACTGTATCTGCATGGCGCTTTAAATCTCGCGCATTAATTAAATTTCCTCGGGTACCACGAACTTCAATCACTTCAAGTTCATTTTCTTCTGCTTCTGCCGGTGCGTTTGCCTCTGCTGCAAACGTGGTATTAGTGATCCCTAATATCGCCACTGCTAGCAGTGACTTTTTAAAGAAGCCTTTATTAAAATTTGTATTTGGTAACTTAGTAAATCGTGTCATTTTCTTCCCCGTTACTTATTATTGGTATTATTACATGCTGTTCATACAAGGTTTTCTTACTATGAATCTGTATGTTTTTGAACTTTTGCTGTACTTACCCCAAGGCCGTTTAAAAAGAGCGATACCTTGTATACAGTACAGATGTTCGAAAAACATACTGAACGATCTGGTTAGTGTTAGGCAATAGAGTCACTAAAAAACGTAATCTCAATAAACATTAAAGTTAATAAAAACGCTAAATAAAACTCACAATAAATACTGTAATCAACTGTAAACAAATAAAAAAAACAAAGGTTAGTTACTTAAAAACACATTGGCATTATGATTTTATTTACTAGTATGCATTCGCATTTTATTTTTGGTAACACTTTTTAACAATAAAAATAAACATGTGAAACAATCACAAGATTGAACTTTATTAGAGTGATAATTTTTATTTTTTATAATAATTTTCATTGTTCACTAATAAGAAAACATAATTAATAACCTGTATACAAGAATGCATAATAATCGCTAATTAAATTTTTCAGGGAAAGTCTATGCGCGGTAAATATTATTTTGCTCAGCTTATTTTGATGAGTAGTTTTTGTTCGATGTTGTTTGGATGTCAAGACAACAAAACACCAACCACTAATCAGCAAAACGAAACATTATCCGCGGTATCTGAGCGTGAACGTATTTTACTCAATCACGATTGGCGCTTTAAAAAATATAGCGACTCTGAGCAAGCTGATGCACTTATTTACGATGTTCGCCCTGCCTTTACTGATGACGAAGATGGCAAAGCGGCTGATGCTATGCCAACCGCAGCAGAGCTAATAACGCGTGATCAGCAAGTGTTAAAAGCTTGGATTTTGCCAACAGCAAATGACTTTATTAATGATAAAGCGCAGCATCATCAACGACCGTTAGGTAAATCTCCCGGGAGTGACTTTCCTTTCGTTCAAGCCACTTTTGATGACAATCACTGGGAAAATGTCGAATTGCCGCATGATTGGGCTATCGCTGGGCCGTTTTATAAAGGTTGGAATACGCCGGTAGGTGGCGGCATGGGACGTTTACCTAGCCCAGGTGTGGCGTGGTATCGCAAAAGCATTACCCTTGATGAGTCCGACCTCGGAAAGTCCATTTTTCTTGATATCGACGGTGCCATGTCTTATGCAATGGTGTGGTTAAATGGTCATTTAGTCGGTGGCTGGCCTTATGGTTATGCTTCGTGGCAAGTAGACCTTACCCCTTATATCAATATTAATGGCGACAACCAGTTAGCAATTAGAGTTGATAACCCTGCGGCGTCTTCACGCTGGTATCCCGGCGGCGGTATTTATCGCAATATTTGGTTAACAAAAACCAATGCTGTTCATATTACTCAATGGGGCACGCAAGTTACCACCCCTGAAGTATCCGCAGCACAAGCGAAGGTTAACATTAATGTCACTATCGCTAATGATTCGGCCACTGATAGCAAGATTGACACTATTACTTATATTTACACTCTCGATGCTAATGATAATAAATCTTCAGCAATTGTCGCGACCCTGCCAACAAAAACCACCCGAGTATTAGCCGGTGAAAAAAGTACTATTGCTAGCTCAGTAGTGCTTAATAATCCGAAGTTATGGGGACCTTTACCCAGCCAGACGCCACATCGGTATGTCGCCGTTACTCGCATTATCAAAAACAATGAAATTATTGATCAATTAGAAACGCCTTTTGGCATTCGTAAAGTAATCTTTGATGGCCAACAAGGTATTTTTGTCAACGATGAACATATCTATATTCAAGGGGTAAACCAGCACCACGATTTAGGCGCTCTGGGCGCTGCCTTCAATGTTCGCGCCGCACAGCGTCAACTAGAACTATTAAGAGAGATGGGGGTGAATGCCATTCGTTTAGCACATAACCCGCCGGCAAGAGAGTTACTCGAACTCACCGACAAAATGGGCTTTTTGGTGGTCAATGAAATTTTTGATGTTTGGGAGCGTAAAAAAACACCCCATGATTTTCACCTAATATTCCCAGATTGGAGTGAGGCCGATATGCGCTCGTTTATTCGTCGTGATCGCAACAATCCTTCGGTTATTTTATGGAGTATTGGTAATGAAGTCGGTGAACAATATACCGGTAAAGCAGGTGCTGCAGTCGCCCAACGTTTACATGACTTTGTTGTTGAGGAAGATCCAACGCGACCCACAGCCGCGTCAATGAATTTTTCAAAACCCGATATGCCATTATCCGCCGTTACCGACACCATTAGTTTAAATTATCAAGGGGAAGGTATTCGTAATGCCCCCGAGTATGCGCATTTAAAAGGTATCACTACCCCGCCACTCTACCCGGCTTTTCATGAAAAATTTCCCGACAAAGTGACTCTCAGTAGTGAGAATGCGGCTGCCGTTAGCTCTCGTGGCGAATATAGTTTCCCGGTAGTCAGCGGAAATACTGCGCCAGTTAGTGATGGCGTAGGCGGTAATTCTGATACCCTACAGGTCAGCGCTTATGAATTATACACCACCCCCTTTGGCTCTTCTGCCGATAAAGTGTTTGGCTCGTTAGCAAAACACTCGTATGTGGCGGGCGGGTTTGTGTGGAGTGGCTGGGATTATTTAGGTGAGCCAACGCCATACTATTTAGCGAGAAGCTCATACTTTGGCGTTATCGATTTAGCCGGCTTTAAAAAAGATCGCTTTTATCTCTATCAAGCACATTGGCGCCCTAACTTTCCGATGGCGCATATTCTACCCCACTGGAATTGGCCTGAACGGGTAGGTAAAACCACTCCGGTACATGTATTTACCTCTGGCGATGAAGCTGAGCTATTTTTAAATGGTAAGTCCCTTGGCCGTAAACATAAATCTGCGTTTGAATATCGTTTACGTTGGGATAATGTTAGTTATCAACCGGGTGAATTAACCGTAATCAGTTATAAAAATGGCCAACAATGGGCAACGGATACGGTAAAAACTACCGGTAAAGCCGCTAAGTTAATGCTAAGTGCCGATCGCAATACAATTAATAGTGATGGCGTCGACTTAGCCTTTATCACCGTTAAAGTGGTTGATGAACAAGGTTTAGTGGTTCCTAAAGCTAACCATGAAATTCACTTTACTATTGAAGGGGCTGGCGAAATTGTGGCCACCGATAATGGCGATGCCACCAACTTAGTGTCATTTAAATCTACCACACGCGCTGCATTTAATGGTTTAGCGTTAGCAATTGTTAAAGCTAAACCGGGAACAACCGAAAAAATAAAAGTAACGGTATCTGCCAAAGGGTTCCCCACCACCAGCTACCTCATTAATACTATATAAAGAAATAGATAAAGCCTCTTTTGACAAATGACCGAGTACATAACTCCCCCGTTTTCGGTCATTTTTTTTAATAAGAATGTCAAGATATGTAAACACCCTCATTTACAATTTATCGCCTTCTCTTTCACTTTTTTTTCCTTTAAATAGCTTTGAATTTGCTTTGAGCCCGCATTTTTACTAGCGTTAAAAAAAAGTAAAATAAGTAATTGCAAAATTCGTGTAAGCGCTTACAATGGAGTTAGTTTCATTATTGTAAGCGCTTACATGAAAAAGAATAAATAAAATAACAATAATAGTTATTTTGATAAGAGCTTCACTATTGCACTGTTTTTGAAACTTAATTACCTTGATAGCGATGTAAATATTGGTTAAACCATTCGATTTTATCGGACGTTAATCTTGTTTACATAACATAACTATAATAGCGGTCTTAATTGGCCTGGGGATATAAGATGATCAGAAAAAACTTTAAGAGAACTAAAATAGCAACAAGCTTGTCTGTCATACTTGGTGTAGCCACCATACCAGCGGTTTCTGTAGCACAAGCTGCTCAAGCTGAAGATGCAGCAGTAGAAGTCATTACCGTAACCGGTATGCGCTCTAGTATTAAAGAGTCTACGCGAATGAAACGCGATGCTGCTGGTGTTGTTGATGCCATTTCAGCTGAAGATATTGGTAAATTCCCTGATACTAACTTAGCTGAATCACTACAACGTATTACCGGTGTTTCAATTAGCCGTAATAACGGTGAAGGTTCAGAAGTTACCGTGCGTGGTTTTGGCGCTGATAAAAACTTGGTAACCTTAAATGGTCGTGTAATGCCAGCAGCTAGTGCTTTTGGTAACGATCAAGGTAATGACCGTGCTTTTGATTTTGCTAACTTAGCTTCAGAAAGTATTCGTGCAGTTGAAGTATTCAAAACCAGTAGAGCTGATGTTAATGCCGGTGGTATTGGTGCAACCATCAATATTATTACTGCTAAGCCGCTTGATAACGAAGGTTTTATCGCCAATATTGGCGCTAAAGCGATTGTAGATACTACTAACCGTAATGGCGATGATGTTACTCCTGAATTATCAGGTATTTTCAGCTTCACCAATGACGAGTCTACTTGGGGTGTCGGTTTAACCGTAAGCCATCAAGAACGTGACAGTGGTTCTTCAAGTGTTGCCCTAAATGATTGGCGTATCGCCGCATGGGACAGTGCTAACCCAATTGATGGTGAAATCACTAACGCTCCGGCCGATGGTCAGTTATTTGGTATGTCTAATAACGTTGGTTATATTGCCGTTGATAGCCAACGCGTGCGTGATAATGCGCAACTAACGCTACAATTTGCGCCTAGTGACGACCTTATCGCCACCGTTGATTACACTTACGCAAATAATAGCCTTATCGAAGAACGTTTTTCTAAAAATGCTTGGATGACCAGAACCTCTGACAAAGTAACCTTTGACACTGATCAAGAAGTTGCTACAGCGATCATTACTTCGGAAGCGGTTGGTGGTACTAAGGATAATAATGCCGATGCAATCTATCACCAACAAAATAACACCTTAAAATCTTTAGGTCTTAACCTTGAATATATTGTCAATGATAGATTAACCCTAGCATTTGATGCCCATGACTCAACAATGGAAAGCTTACCAGATGCGCCGTTTGGTGGTAGTAGTTTACAAGTAGCGGTAGCAACCCCAATTGGTTTATACCAAACTTTTGATTTTAGCGGTGAATTACCTGGTTTAGCCTTAACCACAGATGACTCAGTTAAAGGTAATGGTAACAACGTAGATGATATCGGTGATGTTGGTAGTCAAATCATGCGTAGTTACTATAGCTCACAAGCAACAGATATTTCGTCAATTAAAATCGCTGGTAGCTATGAATTTGATGATGGTCGTTTTGATTTTGGACTTGAAAGTAGCAGTGCAGAAATGCAGCAACACTGGTCAGAGAATTATATGCCACTAGGTGACTGGGGTGTTTCTAATCCTGGTGATGTACCAACAGATTTATTACAAGAATTTAATATTGTTGGTGAATTTGATGACTACGATACTTCAGGCACTGACCAATTTGGCTGGAGACCTACTAGTGTATTAGCGTTAGCTGATTGGGCTGCTGGTGAATACGGTCATGACTATAGTTATGATGCTAATTTCAGCGAAAACCACAATGTGAAAGAAGATACTTTCGCCGCATTTTTCCAAGTGGAAATGCAAGGTGAGTTAGGCGGCATGGCTACTAACTTATTAGCCGGTGTTCGTTATGAAAAAACCGACACGACTTCAACCTCTAAAATTAGACGTATTGAGAATGTAGTTTGGACAGATAACAATGATTTCGCTTATCCTCGTACTGATGACGTAATTCCATTGGCTGAAGATAATAGCTATAGTTTTTTACTTCCAAGCTTAGATTTCGATATTGCCTTTACTCAAGATCTTAAAGGTCGTTTCTCGTTTAGCCAAAGTATCGCTCGTCCAGGTTATAGCCAGTTAAGAACAGCAGTAACCGGTATTGGCACTAATGGTCCAACGGGCTTAACGGGTTCGCCTGTGGCAAGTGCCTCTAATCCAGCATTAGTACCACTACACTCTAATAACTTTGATTTATCATTAGAATGGTATTTCGACGATACTAGTTACGTATCAGCAGGTTTTTATGAAAAACGTGTACAGAACTTTATTGGTTCACAGCAAGAAGCTGAAACACAACTAGGTGCTGGTGAAGTACCACTACGTGATGTAACTGCTGGCCCTCGTGCACAAGCGGCTACTGCAGCATTAGAAGCTGGTGGTTATCCTGTTGAAGAAACGTCATTATTTGTTATGACTGCCATTCTTGATAATCCAGCTGACTTCCCTAATGGCGCGGCTGATTATGTTGCAGGTACTACCTTTGCTGATGAAATAGGCTCTGCTTACGATTTAACTCCGAATGCCAATGATCCTGAGTTTATGTTCTTAACGGGTAGACCCATTAACAATAAAGAAGCTAAAATTCACGGTTTAGAATTAGCAGTACAACACTTCTTTGGTGAAACTGGTTTCGGTGTTGCCGCTAACTACACCACAGTAAACGGTGATATCGGCTTTAATAACGGCGGTGATCCAAGTGTATCGCAATTTGCTTTAACCGGTTTATCTGATACTGCTAACGTTGTTGTTATGTATGAAAATGATGATTTTCAAGCACGTTTAGCTTATAACTGGCGTGATGAGTATCTTGCTGAAACATCACGTGGTAGCTCTAGAAACCCTCGTTATGTTGAAGCGTATGCTCAATTAGACTTTAACGTTAGTTATCAAGTAAATGAAGACTTATCAATTTCATTTGAAGGTATCAACTTAACGGGCGAAAACAGCCGTAGCCACGGTCGTTCTGAACGTCAAATTTGGGACTTATACCAGTTAGGTGCTCGTTACCAACTTGGTGCTCGTTATAATTTCTAGGATATTTTAACGGAGGTTATTTAGTTAACCTCATTCCTAGTTATATAAATATATAAGCCGCTGTTTTAGCGGCTTTTATTTATCTTTTTTTCAGCTCGACACTGTGCTTTAATAGCTAAGTGTACTGATAATTTATCACCTCAATCCTGTCGTTAAGGAGCCATATTATTATGACTGAACATGTATTATTAGATAATATTAATCATCAAGATTTAAAAATAAGCCCACATTTCAAAGCTGAATTTGGTGATAAGGTCAACACCGTTGCTACCTTCATCACTGAATTGACCGAAATGCAAAGTGTCTACCCGTTATTTTTTCGAAAAGACAATAACACTGGCGAATACCAGTTAGTGGCGATGTTAGGCTTCGAACAAGATGAAAATTTATTTTTAAATGAAACTAACCATAGCTGGCAAGCGGATTATATTCCGGCGATGGTCTCTAAAGGCCCATTTTTAATTGGCTTTCAAGATCAATCTCAAGACGGCGGCAATGAACAAGCTCCCGTTGTCCATGTTGATATGGCCAATAAGCGTATTGATAATGACAATGGCCAAGCGGTCTTTTTAGATCATGGCGGTAATAGCCCTTATCTAAATCGTATCAATGCGCTATTACAGAAGATTTATCAAGGTGTTGAAACCACTAAAGCAATGCTCAGTGCTTTTGCCGAGTTGGATTTGATTGAAACGGTAAATTTAGAAATTACCTTGCAAAATGGTAATACCCATAACCTGCAAGGCAATTACACTATTAGCAGTGAAAAACTTGCCACACTTGCTGGTGCCTCGTTAGAAAAATTAAACAAAGCCGGTTATTTAAAAGAAGCTTTTGCTATTATGGGTTCGATTAACAATATCAATAAACTGATTTTACTCAAAAATAGACAAGCGCTTAATCATAATAATGAGTAACAGTGACTGGTAGCAGTGACTAGTTACACTCATTAATCACTTTAACGATTTACTACGTTACAAAATGAAATAGAGAGTTAACGAGCAAGCAATGACCTTAATTTGCAAGAAAACGCCGGTAATTGACGGTGCTGATATCTACACTATCAAAGCGACTATCAGTAACCTCACCTCACCCGTTATCATTAAAGGTTTAGTTAAACACTGGCCTTTAGTACAAGCTGGATTGCAATCGGATCGCACTGCGATTGATTATTTAACCGCGCATTATAACGGTAAAAATGCCGGTGTTTATTTTGGCGCGGCTGATATTAACGGTCGATTTGGCTACAACGCCAGCGCGACCGAGCTCAATTTTTCAATTAATAAAATGCCTTTGGATGAAATGTTAGAAAAAATCCATAGCACCAGTAATATTGAAAATGCTGAATCACTCTATATTGCCTCCAATAGCATAGATCATTATTTCCCGTCGTTAAGACAGGATAACGATATTGCTTTTGCCGATGATGCATTTTCGCCATTAACGCCAAAAGAAGCCGGCTTATTAGCCAGTATCTGGATTGGCAATAAAACCGTGGTCGCCTGCCATTACGATGCCCAAAGTAATTTAGCCTGCTGTATTGCTGGTCGACGTCGATTCACGCTATTTCCTCCAGATCAAATCGCTAACCTTTATCCCGGTCCATTAGCGCCAACACCTGGCGGACAGGTGATCAGCATGGTCGATTTTGCTAATCCTGATTTTGAAAAACATCCTAAATTCAAATTAGCACTTGAATCAGCACAAGTGGCTGAAATGGAGCCTGGTGATGCCTTACTCTTACCGAGTATGTGGTGGCATCAAGTAGAAGGGTTGGCTCCGTTTAATATATTAATTAACTATTGGTGGAATACTACGCCGAGTTACTTAGGCCAACCTGCTGATGTACTTACACATGCGTTATTGAGCATTAAAAATTGCCCGCCCGAAGAGAAAAAAGCGTGGAAAGCCATTTTTGATTACTATATTTTTTCTGAAGAAAATGAAGCAACCACTCACCTTCCTAAAGAAGCTCATGGTGCGTTAGCCAAAATAGATCCCTTAATGGCCAGAAGATTACGGGGCAAATTACTCAACAAACTTAATAGATAACAATAAATGGGGAAAGCCTTGAATAACCATATAAAAAAAGTAGTCATTGCTGGCGGCGGTACCTCAGGTTGGATAGCCGCTGCAGCGTTAAGTAAACAACTTGGAAAAGTACTCGATATAACCCTGGTTGAGTCAGATGACATTAGTACTATTGGTGTCGGTGAAGCGACCATTCCCCCGATGAGGGTATTTCATAAATTGCTCGGCATTGATGAGCAAGAAGTGATGCGCGCCACCCAAGCGACCTTCAAATTAGGCATTTCTTTCGAAAATTGGGGCCAAATTGGTGAAGAATATATTCACTCTTTCGGCACCACCGGTAAAAACTTCTATTTAGGCGAATTCCACGATTTCTGGTTGTACGCGAAAACAAAAGGCTATAATAAACCTTTTGGTGATTACTGCTATGAGCTGCAAGCTGCCAAGGCAGGTAAATTTGCTACTTCGGCTAAATCATCAATTAATTTTGCCTATCATATGGATGCGACCTTATACGGTCAATTCTTACGAAAATTCAGTGAAGCCAAAGGGGTAAAAAGAGTTGAAGGTAAAATAGTTGAAGTGGTTAAAGATACACAAACTGGTTACATCAATTCACTGACCCTCAGTTCAGGAAAAATAATTGAAGGGGATTTATTTATTGACTGTACCGGCTTTAAAGCGCTATTAATTGAAGAGGCTCTACATACCGGTTATGAAGACTGGTCGCACTGGTTACCCTGTAACAGCGCGGTGGCCGTGCAAACCGAATCTGTTGGCCCGCCCCTTCCTTATACTCGCTCTATTGCTCATGACTCAGGCTGGCAATGGCAAATCCCCTTACAGCATCGAGTTGGTAATGGTTTAGTTTTTTGCAGCAAATATATGTCTGATGAAGATGCGATTAACAAATTGCTGGATAGTCTAGATTCGAAACCAATTACTGAGCCTAGAGTGATTAAATACCGCACTGGCCGTAGACGTAAGAATTGGAATAAAAACTGTATTGCGATGGGACTTTCTAGCGGCTTTGTTGAGCCATTAGAGTCAACCAGTATACATTTATTTATGATGGCGACCATTCGGTTGATGAAACTGTTTCCTTTTGACGGCATTACCCAAGAGCTGATGGATGAATATAACCAGCAATCAGCGATGGAATTAGAAAAAATTAGAGATTTTATTATTCTGCATTATCATGTTACCCAACGCACTGACAGTCCATTTTGGCGTTATTGTAAAGACATGGAAGTACCTGACACTTTAGCCCATAGAATTAAATTATTCAGGGATTCTGGCCGTGCTTATCAATCTGATGGTGAATTATTTAGAGTGGACTCATGGGTGCAAGTGATGTTAGGACAAGGCATTAAGCCGAAGCAATATCATCATATGGTGCAAACCATGAGTGATAACGAGTTAGATCAGTTTTTAAACGGTATGGAAAAAACAATATCGCAAGCCGTTGATAAATTGCCGAGCCACCAAGACTTTATCGAGCGCTACTGTAAAGCTGAAAAACCTTCCTAATCATTTTCAAACAATGTTCTTAAATATTCAAAAGCCCTGATATGACTCAGGGCATTATCTTTGTTGTTATTCATTACGTTAATTCGCTATTTAATTTTGTTTTTACTCTTTGCCGCAACCTCTACTAGATTTACTCACAAGAGCCCATGTACTCTTGTACACAAGAATTAAGACGTTAAAAATAATTACAACTCGTAAAAAGAAATCAAGAGGGTTTATGAAATTTGCATTAACTATACTGCTAATAATTAATACGGTGTTTAGTCTGTCTGTATTGGCAGGAAAACAGGGACAAGAAGACGGCTATCGACTCTGGTTGAAATATGACCTAATTAGCGATAAGGAGCAAAGACAATCTTATGCCAAACTGCTTTCACAGATAAGTATTATCGGTAAATCACCAACATTATCCGTAATTAGAAATGAATTAGATCTAGCTTTACCTAATTTATTAGGCAAGCCCGTTAAGGTTTATGCTGATGATAAACACAACAGTGCTTTGTTGATAAAAAAAATAGATCAAAAAGTTATTGAGCAATACCAATTAACCGATGATCTTAATCACAGCGGTGATGGTAAAACTAATGCCCTAGGTAATGAAGGTTTTATTATTAAGACCATATCCATTGCTAACAAACCACAGATTCTAATCACGGCCAACACCGATATTGGTTTACTGTACGGTAGTTATCACTTTATTAAACTACTGCAAACCTCTCAAGACATCGCTGCACTTAACATTAAGCAATCACCTAAGATAGATATTAGAATGCTTAATCATTGGGATGACTTAGACCGACATACCGAGCGTGGTTATGCGGGTGAGTCGATTTGGGATTGGCATAAGCTGCCTGAATATAAATCACAACGCTATGTTGATTATGCTCGTGCAAATGCCTCAATAGGGTTAAACGGTACCGCCATTAATAATGTTAACGCTAATGCCTTAATCCTTACCGACTCGTGGTT
>Ga0209395_1005118_pt1 | contig 14919 bp, 9 predicted proteins | sample GOMGulsemesocosm_3_FD_184635 | JGI IMG/M metagenome (GOLD analysis project Ga0209395, IMG submission 184635) | Methane-oxidizing microbial communities from mesocosms in the Gulf of Mexico - GOM9D Gulf of Mexico (SPAdes) (version 2) | ecosystem: Environmental > Aquatic > Marine > Cold seeps... | reverse complement strand
TGAAAGTGCTAAGGTCATGTTCGAAAAAGCACTGGAAATTGATCCAGATTTTTCACTTGCTAAAAGGTTCCTTCAAAGTGTAGAGAAACAAATGAATTCCCTTTAAAAGAGGGAGTTTTACCAATGGGAGAAAGAAGAATGACATCCATGGAAATGCAGTAAATTCTCATTTTGGTGAAGGGTGCCCAAGTATTACAAAGATGGCAAATATTTCATTTTACTAGGGACAATGACAAATATGACTTATCAAATTTGTATTAGCTGAGTACGGCTATTATATATGATTTAAAAAAGGTTTATTTTACGAAGTAACAATATATAAACCAAAGAGTTATAATAATTTGGACACACTGTCCATAAAAAATATAACAAAGTTGTCAAACCGACGATACTAGGTCTTGATTTAACTTTTGAGTTCCATTTTAGTGAAAGTATTGTGAAATCTGTAAGTCGTGAATCAACGCGGCTTACAACAACCGTTAATGTCCGCTTCCGGCTCCAAAGCTGATGTAATTCCCATGAAAAATCGAGTGCCGCTAATGTCTTCTTTGTGGTATTTTCTGTCATGTCTTCATGGTACAAAATCCGTACGTTAGCTCTTAATTTTTTGCCATCTGTTTTCGAATGTGTAGTAACTTTACTGCTTTTACAAGAGAAACGTTTTACCGGCCAAAAAACATACCTTTTGCTTTAAGTTATTTGCAATAAAACTTTACATTTAACATTTTGAAAGTATTCATTTTATATCGTATGGTTTGGCTTATAAATAGTAAAAACTAATCATTGGTTTTAACATACTATTATTCCCCCTTTACACGGCGTTATGCTCGAGAAACTATGATCATGAAACAATACTTGAATATTTTTTTTGTAACCTTTTTATGTATATCAATTTTTGGTTGTGCTCGGTTTACTACAGAAGAAAGCGGGTCTTGGGATAAAGCGTATAATAACTCAACACAAGAGAGATTCATTCCTGTTGAACTTTTCACTGGAGGAGAATGGGATGGGAAACATGAATTAGTACTAAAAGCGGCTACTACCTCCGCCTCTGCCTGTCATCCTGTCACTGGAAAACGATGCGCTACTTTTAACATTACAGGTCCATTCAAAACAAAAAGGAATGACACTAAGATAGAATGGGCTGGCGATGAAATATCCTACTATCGAAGAACATTTACTACCAGAGGTATGGGTGATGTTGAATCTCTTTTTGCTATTAATAATTCAAAAGATGGGCTGGTGAGAATTTATGATAAGCGAAAACAATGGGGTGCCAGAACTTATGATGGATTAGGGAGTAAATTCCCACTGGGTTACTGGAAGCAAGGTGAAGTGCGCACTTACCCCTCACGTAGACCAATAAGCATCGAAATTATAGAACTTGATGGGCCGAATCATTGTCTTACATTTCGATGGATAATAGGCAAAGGTGAACGTAGGAATATGGATAATAATTACACTTTTTGTCCTGACCGTGGTTTTACATATTTTCGTCACAATAATACTCTCGAAAAAGTTGCTCCTAAACTGCCAGCAAAAGTCGTTAACTTAGATCACCAGCAAGCGACGATTAACCATGGCGTTATCAAAGGAAATATCCAAATTATTGACCCTCAATTCGGTAACGTGTGGACTAACATACACCAAGACAGTTTAACGCAAGCAGGCATTAACATTGACGATACTCTGTGTTTACTTGTCAAGGAAGGTAATATCACTAAACTAGACACTAAACTGCCTTACCTCGCATCATTTGATAAAGTTGCTGTTGGTGAGCCTCTAATTTATCTTAACAGCCAGTCAACTGTATCCTTCGCCCTTAATCAGGCTAACTTTTCAGCGAAACATCATATCGCCTCTGGTGACAAATGGAGTGCACAAATAAAACAATGTAACTAAACAATTTAGCATCAGAAAACTAGACCTCAGGATAAATTACCTATTAATATCCAAAGCCAAAAACGGTTTGATTGATTTTTTTACCTAGCGATTTTAGTGTATCAGCCGCCGGAAGTTGTCCTTGTGAACAGGGCGCATAGATAACTTCTTGTCTTAGATATTTATTAAGTAAATAGCTCATTTTACTATCATTACCTGAGATCATATTCACTGCCACTTTGGCTATTTTTATTGTATATAGACAATATATTTGAAGAAGTAAATATCTAACATCTAGTTATCATAAAGCTTATTGTTTACAACCACTTGATAAGTCTGGTGCTAATACTAAAATATGTCAGAGTAAATTTCGAGCGATGCGTTATGTCACAGTAGAAAGGTAAACTATTGAACCGGTAAAGTGACAATGACATCTAAGCCGCTACTTTCTCTATTGTGCAAAGTAATATCACCACCATGCCCCCTAATGATAGTTAGTGCGATGGTCAACCCTAGACCTAACCCACCTGATTGATCGTTTCTAGATTCATCAAGACGTTCAAAGGGTTCAAACAGTCGTTTTTGTTGCCCCTGCTCAATACCTGGCCCTAGGTCTGAAATAGTAATGTTAACCTGCTCTTCATCCTCAGTAATTTTGACAAAAACCGAGTCACCATATTTCACGCCATTTTCAATTAAATTACTAAAAGCACGCCGCAATGCAACGGGCCTACAGCGGTAAGTAATTTTTTCACTGAATTGACATGCTACCGCTAAACCAATGTCAGATAAGTCTTGGCATAAGCTGTCAATTAACGAAACCAGATCAACTTGTTTGCGATTTTCAGACCACGAGTCTTGTTTGGCAAATGAAATAGTTGCATTAGTTATATGCTCCATTTCATCAATTTTTTCCACTATATGTGTCTGGGTTTCTACATCATCAATAAATTCTGCATGTAATCGTAGTGAGGTTAACGGTGTACGTAAGTCATGAGACATCGCGGCTAATGAGCGAGAACGATGGGTAATAATGTTTTGTAATCGAAGCTGCATCGCATTAAAAGCGACAATGGTATCTTTAATATCTTCAGGCCCTTGCTCGGTAACAGGCTCTACCTCCTCACCAATGCCTAACAATCGCGCCTTAGTAGTTAGCTCTTTCAGCGGCTTGGTGATGCGCTTAATACTAAAAACAACAATTAAACTGGCAATCAAGGACACCACCAGTAATGAGCTAAGTGCCAAAAGAGCATAGCTTGGCAACGTTTGTCGATGGTGAAGATCCATATTAAACCAGAGGCCTTGCTCAAGCATAATTGAGGAAGAAAATAGTATCGGCCGCTCTGCATTTTTGGGGTTTATATATTTAAAAGAAAGCAGATAATCGAGCAGGTATTTACTAACCGTCAATATCCGGTTGGGAGGAATTGGATATTGATGAATATAAACATTTTCATAGGGTTTATTAAGGAAATTTCTCAATATGCCGACCCTGGCATAATCCTCATTTGTTAACAACTGAGTTGGTATGCTTGGTTTATCATCAAAGTGATAATGCACACGGTATGTGGTCATTAGTTTAGCTATTTCTATGTGGTTTGCTGCGGGTATTTTTTCAATTGCATTAACTGCAGAAGCTGACATGTTCAATATTCGATTATCTTGAACTCGTGCCAGCATATTATCGGCTTCAGATAAGGAAATGACTAAAGTAATGAGCTGAGAAATAACCAAAGTACTCAGTAATAACAGTATCAGTTGCCCAGCCAAACGTTTTGGTAGCAAGTATTTCATTTGTGTAAAACATCAACTGTTAACATATAACCACCACCCCAAACAGTTTTAATCAATTTAGGTGAACTTGCATCTACTTCTATTTTACGCCTTAAACGACTGATGGAATTATCAATACTACGATCAAAGGCTTTGGCTTCACGCCCATGCGCTAAATCAAGCAGCTGATCTCGGCTAAGTGTTGCTTTAGGTCGCAATAGAAATGCATATAATAATTTATATTCGGCATTACTTAAGGCTACAGCGATGCCTTTATTGTCAATGAGTTCTCGTTGATTAACATCAAGTTGCCAATCATCAAAAACTAAAAAATCTGACGCGGTTTGTTGGCTTTGCACTGGAGCGCTTTGACTCCGACGCAGTACTGCTTTTATTTTGGCTACCAATACTCTTGGGTTAAATGGTTTACTCACATAATCATCGGCCCCCATCTCTAAGCCGACTACTCTATCAGCATCTTCACATAGGGCCGTTAACAAAATTACCGGGATTTTTAATGTGCTTTGAACATAACGACATAATGACAAACCATCTTCTCCTGGCATCATAATATCGAGCAGTATCAGATCAATGGCACTATTTTTTAATGCGTCACGCATAGCAACACCACCGTCAGCACAAGTAACCCGTAAACCATGATCGTTTAAATAACGCTTTAGCGGTTGCCTGATATCTTCATTATCATCAACAATTAAAATATGAGTCAAAATATTACCTCTACGCTTTTAAAAGATACATCGCTATAGCGAAAACAAGCCAGACAATGGCATTAACTTGTATCAAGTTGTCGCAACCTTAATTCATTGCGACAACTTGATACTAGATGCTAACCGAAGTCACTGGCCTATGGAAGCAATATCGAGTTATTATTAATAAAGGACACTAGATAGTATCAAGCCATTAATAGTCTGGCGACTACCACCTTAAAATAACTTGGATTTTTAAATGAAGAAATTTACAAAAATAATGCTAGCAATACTGGCGTCTTGTGCCGTGTCGTCATGCTCATCCACAGATGAAAACCAAGCAATAGAAAAAACGGTGGCTGCAGTAAAGTACTCTGAAAGCTGGGACTCTTTAGCAAAACATGAAGCTGCGCCCAAATGGTATCAAGACGCTAAACTCGGTATTTATTTACATTGGGGGGTTTATTCAGTGCCAGCATTTGGCACTGAATGGTACCCAAGAAACATGCATTTTAAACACCGTAAAGAATACAAACATCACATAGAAAAATATGGTGAACTCAATGATTTTGGCTACCATGACTTTGTGCCACAATTTAAAGGTGAGCACTTTGACCCACAAGCATGGGCTAAGTTATTTAAAAAGGCCGGCGCTAAATTTGCAGGCCCAGTGACCGAACATCATGATGGCTTTGCCATGTGGGATAGTGAATTAACGCCGTGGAATGCTATGGACAAAGGGCCAAAGGTTGATGTTACCGGTGAACTTAAAAAAGCCATTACAGCTGAAGGCATGAAGTTTATTACTACCTTTCACCATTCAAAAAACTTACAGCGCTACAGTCCTATCAATAAGAAAACAGCAAACAAACCCGGGGAGCGCTTTGGCGGCACCCATTATCCTTACTTTGAAAACACACCGCCAGCTACTACTGATGCTGAGCTTGCCTTGTTATACGGTAATATACCTGAAGATGAATGGAACGAGAAAATTTGGTTCGGTAAATTAAAAGAAGTGATTGATAACTACCAACCTGACATTATTTGGTTTGATTCTTGGTTACATTTAGTACCCGCGGAATACCGACAAAAGTTCGCTGCTTATTATTTAAATGAAGCCGACAAGCTTGGTAAAGAAGTGGTTATCATCAGAAAACAAAATGATTTACCGTTATCTTTTACTATAGATGACTTAGAAAAATCACGCAAAAATCACATCGGTGAACAGCCATGGATGACAGATGAAACCATCAGTAAAGGTAGCTGGTCGTACACTGAAAACCTACGTGTTAAAAAGGCACAAGATGTTTTACATGTGCTTATTGATGTCGTCAGTAAAAACGGCACCATGTTGTTAAACGTATCGCCAAAAGCCAATGGCATTATTCCAGAAAACCAACAAGCAGTATTGCTAAAAATGGGCGCTTGGTTAGAGAATTATGGTGAAGCTATTTATGGCACTCGCCCTTGGTATACTTTTGGTGAGGGACCTACCAAAGAGCCAGAAGGCCACTTTAAAAACCATAGAGAATTTGCCAAGGTAAAATACACTAACCAAGACATTCGCTATACCGCCAAGGGCAATACTATTTATGCGACTTTTTTAGGTACTCCAACAGGTAAACAAATCTTAGCTGCTTTTGCTAAAGCTGAGTTATCTATGGCTCTGACAGAAAAAGCTCAGATAGCAAAGAATATCGACATCGTTAGTGTTACGGCTTTAGGCTCTGATGAAAAAATAATGTGGTCACTGACGAAAAGCGGTTTGACTATCACCCCGCCATCACAGCTAGTAGATACTATGGCAACGGTATTTAAAATTGAGCTAGCAGGTTAATAAACCCTAATGAAGTTATTAGTGCACAAAGCCCACAAAAATGGTCAATAACTTCAGTTTCTCAACTTACAAAAGTAGACGATAATATTTTTAATATTAACGTCTACTTTTAATATTACCGCTAGCTATTGGAAAATAGTCGATACCAGTGCCACCTAATTGTATTTACCTAAGCCAGCCAATTACATCTAATTCTGCCGTAATAATTCGAACTGAATAGACCTGTCATCTTTGGGTAAATTGAATATTACTAACGCACACTTTTACCACAAAGAAGACACTAGCCCCTAATTCAAAAAGGACTGCTCACAATCTAAAGCGGACGTTAGCATTCAGGATTACCTTTTGACTTCTTTTAGCGATCAGTTGACCTAAACAGCAACCAATAACTAATGTCTCCTAAGCGCACTAAGGGAGCATTAGCACTAACAAATATCAGTGCTAAAAATCATAACAATTTTGGGCGTTGATTTGATCGTCACTTTTACCACCAAGAAGTCATTCGTGGTGAACTATTTTAACTATTCATTGGCTAAAATCTAAGGCTCACTTCTACCACAAAGTACTCTTAATTTATTAGTGGCAAACATAACGTTATTTAATGGTCAAAATCATTGTTATTAGATAGTCATCTTAGATGATAATGTCAGCTAGACCTGGTGCAATTGGGTGGCATAACGGATGTAATTGTCCAGCTACCTTCATCGTTGCCAGCATTGCATTGAATAGAGCAAGAATGATCAGAAAATGAATAGAACCATGATTGACAATACACTTGAAATGCTTAGCGTTGGTATTCTTTAATTATAAAAGGTTTGCTTGAATAAAAAACATCAAATTAAAGGCAAAAAAAAGAGCAAGAAAACTGCTCTTTTTTATCATATTAACAATCTAACTTATCTTAGAAAGAATAACGCATAGATAAGCGATAACTTCTTCCGTAGTTATAAATTTCATCTACACGGCTATCATTAACGCTGCTTAAGTTACCATCAAACTCTTTGGTTAACCCTGAAACATCTGGTGCTGTTAAGACGTTAAAAATTCTGTCATAACTTTCCGTTAAGTTAGTAGCTGAGAAGCTAAGCTTTAATGCTTTGGTAATATCAAAGTTAGCAGTAAAGTCTAAGGTGCCACGATCATCACGTATCTTACTGCTGTTACCTGAAGTTACACTAACCAAGGCTTTAGTTCTATAGGCATAAGCTAAGCGGTAGCTCATATAACTATTTTCCCAGTAGATGGTGGCATTCGCAGAATGCTTAGCAGTATTTTTAAATGGTAAACCATTGTAAGGGTTGCTTTCATTATCAGGATCAACAATGGCTTCACTATCAGCATAGGTGTAGTTAATTGAGGTACCTAAATGTTTTAATAGACCCGGTAAGAAGTCATAATGCTGCTGATAGGCCATTTCTAAGCCTTTGATTTCAGCGGTAGCACCGTTAACTGTGGTGCGATATTGCACATTAGCACACGTCTCCATCGCCGTTAGCTGGTCTTCACCTGGAACACCTGAACGGTCAACAATACAGTTGCCATCAATTGGGTTAGTGAACTCTTTGAAAATAGATGAACCATAGCTAAAGCTTTTAAAGTCTTTATAAAATAGTGCCGCTGATAAAATAGCGCCTTCTTCAAAGTACCACTCAGCTGAAACATCAAATTGATCAGCTAAGAACGGGTCCAATTGGGTATTGCCGCCACTAGCTTCAGGGGTTTCATTCATGTTTGATGATTTCAGGCGGAAGTTAGGGTTTAAAGTATCAACGCTTGGACGTGCCATTACACGGGCGGCACTGGTACGTAAAACAATCTCTTCAGTCAGCAAATAGTTTAGGGTAAAACTAGGTAAAAACTCACCATAATCGTTTGTATCAGTTACCGGTACAGGATCGTCATAATCACTTGCTGGCACACTAACACCATCAACAATAAACATGATATCACTAGGATATTCATAACCTGAATGACTGCCACCTTCAATTTCAGTGTGCGCGTAGCGGATACCAAAATTACCGGTAAGATCACCACTGAGTAATTCAAAATTAGCCTGTACATAAGCGCCGTAAGTTTGCTCATCTACCTGCCATGATTTTAATGGACTAGACTGGAACAAACCGTCAGTACCATTTGGAAATGCTAAAGCAAAACTGTCGTAGACATCAGGAGATAACCAGGTAGTTGGAAAACCTGCTGGGGCAATACCATCTAAAAAGTGACCATCGGTAATAGAGCTATCTAACACCCCATCTACTTGGTCCGCAAAAATTTTAGTCTTGCCATCTTCAAATTGAGACCACTTCTTAACCGCTTCATCTTCTAAAACGGCTTTACTACGATCCGTATATTTAACACCAAACTCTACCGAGGTAATATATTCGTTATCGAAGCTTCGACTAACATCAAAATAAACGCTGGCTTTACTATCGTCAACCTCACGCATTTGTGAACGCGCTTGTCCCATTTGCCAAAAACTTGCATCTTCATTATTCCAGTTTTGACAGAAACTAAACTCTGGTAAATAGTCCCCTTGAGGACCGTGAGCGTAATCAACACCACACCAATCATTAGAATCATTTGATGGGCTAGTTGCAGCCTTAGACCACCAGTTAACTTTATAACTGTCACTCCACTCTTGTGCAGTATCAGAATAACCAACACGGCCTTTGACTAACCAATAATCACCAATAGCATGTTCAACCTCTAAACCTGTGACAAAGCTATCTGTGGTATTTGTCCAAGCACCATTTTGTGCCTGTGTACCAGGCTTTTTAGAAAAAGCACTAGTTACTGTACTCGCATTATTGCCTTCGCCAAGTAAAATGTTGATGTCTGCATTTGTACCACCTGCAGCACGGTGTAAGTTATTTAAACGAGTTTGTGAATGCATATGATCAATTTCTTGACGAGAAAATGAAGCATCAAAGCGGATATCTGTGGCATCACCTGGACGCATTTGAAAAGTAAACGTACCACCTTGTTTAAGTTTATCATCAAGGTTTACACGCGCTTTGGCACTGTCTGCCATTAAGGCTTCTGTATTGTCTGGTAAAGTTTCACCCGTTAAAGCATTGGTTGCGCCATCAAAGCCGTTATTATTCAGCGCATCACTATGTATATCCCAACCATTGGTAGAGAACTCTTCTTTGCGAACACTTTGTTGATCATGAAATAATGAACCGGCAATACCGATACTATCACTGAACTGGTACAGACCTGTGTAAGAAAATCTTGGCGTGGTTTCTTCTGCTAATTCGTTGTAACGTGCTTCCACTGAGAAAACGTTAACATTTTTATTCGATGATAATGGTGCTCGGGTATGTAAATTAATGGATGCACCCAATGAACCTTCTTCTTGATTTGCCGCTGGTGATTTAACCACATCAATGCGACTTAATATGTCAGCAGAAAATAAGCTTAAATCAACCGCTTGGCTATTAGTGTTACTGGTCATCGAAACACCGTTAAGCTTGATGTCATTGAGTGACGCTTGAACACCGCGTACGGTAATCGTTTGATTATCACTACCATCTCTATCTAAAGAAACACCTGAGATACGTGATAAGGCTTGCGCGATGTTTTCATCTGAAGACTTACCGATTTCTTCAGCAATAATAGAGTCTGAAATACTTTCTGAGTTCTTCTTGGCATTTAATGCTGAGTTTAAACTTGAACGAACACCGGTAACTTCAATGACTTCAACATCTTTCAGTTGATTCTTCTTTTCAGTTTCTGCTGCCAAGGCATTGCTAGCGACTGAAGCTGACAGCGCCATGCAAACATAGCTGGCAATTCTTGATTTTTTAAATTCTTGTAACATGTTATTCCCCAATCGAACCTTAAGCTCGTATTACTTAGTTTGGATGTAGTTGCCAAATAAATATATTTTTATTTTTTTATGTTTCTTAGCATGTAAGTCGCCGTTACAAAAAACTTACCGTTATTCTATTTAGCTTAAAATAACAGTCATCAACTTATGACGATTTTGTAACCATACAACTGCAAATAAATGTATGACTTTTGTAAAGCAATGTAAAGAACTATATTGACTTTTATTAAAAATAAACACTGAACACGAAAAAACCAAATCAAGGTAACACAACAAAAAGCAAGTAAATACAATGAACTAAAAAGTAATCACCTATCAAACCAAAAACCCACTATATAAATAATAAACACTAGAACATGATTTTTTATGAGAAAAGTAACTTTCTACCAGGTTCCCTTGCTAATTTTAAGGTTAAACTAAGTTACCAAGGTGACATGATTGAGCACACACTCACATTGGACGTAGATGTCGATTCATTAACTTAATCGATAAAACTTAATGAAAATGAGTAATCATAATGAAAAGTAAACAAGAACATTGGGATAAGATCTTTTCAACAAAACAAGATACTGAGCTAGGTTGGTATGAAGATGACTTATCACTAACAACAAAATTCCTAGAGAATATTGCTATATCATCAAGTTCAGCAGTATTTTTAGCAGGTGCAGGTACTTCTCAATTAGTGGATGAGTTATTAAAAACCAATGCCAAATTAATAATAAATGATATCAGTGCTAAGGCACTGGCAAAGCTATCTCAAAGACTTGGCACCACTAAATGCCAATATTTACACCATGATTTAGGGTATGTTTTTGAGCAAAATTTTGAAGTCGATATTTGGGTCGACCGTGCTGTTTTACACTTTCTACTCACTGAAGCACACATTAAGCACTACTTTGACAACTTGAGAAATACGGTAAAATGTGGGGGTTATGTACTACTCGCTGAATTCTCAAACACAGGAGCAACACAATGCGCCGGATTAGCGGTTCATCAATACTCAGCAGATGAGATGCAAGCAAGGCTAGGTGACAATTTTCAACTTATCGACAGCAAAGAATATATATTTGTTAATCCTTTCAAACAAGAAAGACCTTATATATATGCTCTTTTTAAACGTACAAGCTAAAACCTTCAAAGAGGTATCATTTAACACACTATTTGAAGGTAAGTAGCTTAGCGTAGAACTAAATACACTGTAGCTCTTGATATGCTTTCATCAGCCTAAAAGTCATCGAGGCTTCAGCTGCATGAATCCACTGCCTAGGATCATAATATTTTTTATTCGGCTTATCATCTCCTTCTGGATTACCAACTTGGCTTAACAGGTAGCCATTAAACTTATCATTAAAGTCACTAACACCTTGCCAATACGCCCATTGCGTGTCGGTATCTATATTCATTTTGACCACGCCATAACTAATGGCTTCACTGATATCTTGTGCACTTGAGCCTGAGCCACCATGAAAAACAAAATCAAGGCTATTATCTTCTAATTGGTATTTATCACTGACAAACTGTTGTGATTGTCGCAAGATAATCGGCGTTAAATGCACATTACCCGGTTGATATACACCATGAACGTTGCCAAATGATGCAGCAATAGTGAAATATGGACTAATTTTATTTAACGATTCATAAGCAAAGGCAACATCTTCTGGTTGAGTATATAAAGCACTATTATCAAGATGAGAGTTATCAACACCATCTTCTTCCCCACCAGTGCAACCCAGCTCAATTTCCAATGACATATCAAGTACTTTTAAACGTTTTAAGTACTCACTACAAGTCGCGATATTATCTTCAATTGGCTCTTCGGATAAATCTATCATATGGGAGCTAAATAAAGCTTTACCTGTTTGTGCATAGAACTGCTCACCTTCAGCTAATAAGCCATCAATCCAAGGAAGTAGTTTCCTATTGGCATGGTCAGTGTGAAGAATTACATGTACATCATAATATTTAGCAACTTGATGAACATATTTAGCGCCAGCTATGGCTCCTTGAATTGCAGCATCAATTGAAGATAAACCTGAGCTTTTGCCAATAAAGGCAGCAGCACCGCCATTGGAAAACTGAATGATAATTGGCATTTTAGCTGATTTCGCTGCTGAGAGCGCAGCATTTAAAGTCGAGCTACTGCTTACATTAACTGCAGGAAATGCACATTTGTTTGCTTTAGCAATCGCATATAAACGATGAATATCGCTAGCTGTAACTACGCCTTTGGCGATTGAATTAAATAAATTGGCTTTTGACATACTATTACCTGACTTTTTTGATAATAACCGAACACGTACGCTTTTATATACCAAAGCGCGATATCTCTTCATTAAATAAACATAGCTTAAAAAAGCTCTGTTAATGAAGTTAATAGATTCAAGTTTAGCTGATACTTGTTGATAAAAAGCTTGAGTGATGAAATAGATACTCAAGCAATTGACGTAGATGGGGTTAGCTAACTGAACACAAGTTAACTTATATTCTGTTAACTTAGCTCAATCGAGATAAGCCCTTGTTTCTTCATTGCTTGCCAAAAGGCTGGTGGAATGTTTGCTTCAACTAATGAAACATTTCCTTTTACTCGTTTAGGTGAACTCGAGTTTAGGGCTACCGAGACAATTTCATCGAACAAGAAAGAGAACTGCACACACACTTCTGCGGGCTTAACCTTAAATTCATCACATAAGGCATTGAACTTATCACGCCAAATAAATTCGGCTTCGTGGCTTTCACGGCTGATAGTTTTGTAATCGAAGTTATCACTGCCAATTAAAAATCCGGCATTAAAGACTGCAGAGTTAATAACACTAACCCCTTGCTTACCTAGTTTTTTCAATAAAGCTAAGGTTGATTCGCTATGTGTATAGGGCGTAATTGAGCAAGCAAACATAGCCCAATCTAATTGAATATGATCACTAATAAAATCAATAACACTGACATCTTTTGCGCCGACACCAACCGACTCCACTTTACCGGCATCACGTAATTCCATTAATGCTTTATAGGCATCAAGGACATCTTGTTTACGTTTTGCCAAATCAATTTCATCTTCAGCGCCAGCAAGGTACTCATCAGGATCATGTATTGAAACTATTTTTGCTTCATAATCACCAAGTAAATCATTGCCTTGTTGATAACAATCAAGAATGCCTTGATAGGAGATATCTTGCACGGCGTCATGCTTTAGATTTATCCAAGCACCTGGTTCAAACGTTGGCTCATCCGCTGTTAGCGGTATACGCTTCCAGCCAAGTTTATTACTAATTTTAACCGCATCAGGAGCAATGTTAAGCGCTTTTAATCCTATCGCCAGTGACTCTAAAGCCAAACCAGCACCGTATTTACCTGCACTATCAAATAATGGCATATCGATGCTGCCTTCAACAGCGGCTTGAACTAATAGTTTTTTAACTTCACTGTTTAACTCAACAAAAAGGTTGCCTAAACTACTGGTGCCAAAGATTATTTTTGGCATTGTCTTAGCTGTAGTTGCTAATTTACTCATAATACTTACTCTCGCATAAAGGCCTATTTAGTTGGCCTTTTAACAAACCAAGTGAATAAAAGGCCTGCTAATGTTTATCAATAAACACATAATAAATGCATTTAAATTAACAAGCAATTTATTTTGAACTTTACCTATAAAAAACACCTTGCGTTTTTATAGGTAAAGGTTGGTATAACTATACTCGACGAACCAACTGTTGATTAAAACGCATCAACATATAGTCATGGTCTTTTTTCCAGTTTAACTCATCGGCAATAGTTGCTATAGCTTGGGTAACCGGGTTAACAAACTTGCCATAGCTCTTGTGGGTTTCATCAAAATCGGTGGCAAAAAAGACTAACCGAATAGTATCAACTAGCTTACCACCTTGCCATTGACTGCTAATGTCTCTGCTTTCATGATGCGGATATAACCAAGCGAAATAATATCACCGTTAATAATAGTGCTAGCATTGTCATCAAAGTCACAAGGAAAGATTGATCAAATAAAGCTAAAGGCACAGTCCCCTCCATTGAAGTAACTCTTTCTCTAGTTACGTATTGCTAAACAAGACTGACAATAAACACCGACAACTAATACAGTAATGATTCTGAATATATAAACCCAAGTAATATCTCAAGTTATGCCAAACGTAATACCTCAATTAAAGGTACAAAAAAAGGCAAACACTGCTGTTTGCCTTTTTCATTAATTAAATAACTAAGTTATTAAGTTATTAAGTTATTAAGTTAGTGAACATTCTTTTGCACACCTTCAATACCACCATGAAGGATAGTTTCACCGCCCCATTGCATAGTATCTCTATCGAGCTTTAATAAATGCTTAGGATAAGCTTTAGTAACACCAAACGAGTCCAAGCTAACATCAAATGGTATAAAGCCTGTTTTTAATGCTGCAGCGCCTTCTACTAAGCGATAATCTTTATTGGCAATATCAACAAACTGTTGTTGCTGTGTAGCAATAGAGTGCGCTTCAACACCGTTCATTTGATGTTTTGTCAAAAACTTGTCAGCATCTTTAAAGGCATAAGTATTGTTATCTAGTAAATACTCATAAGGAATTGGTTTACTGCCACGTTTGGTAGCAAAAAACTCTGTAGTATTCCATAGATCACGTGAGCCATATGGCGGTCTTCTGCCTTTAGTAAAGATATTGTGTTCAATGATAGATTCTGGTTTAAAGTACTGGCGCGGGAAAGCTCTCATGCGAATAGCTTCGCCATCAATATTTATAAAAATATTGTTAGTGATATGGTTGTAATCTTTATGAACAATACCCGTGCCAGCATTTTCAAAAATGTTTTGCGTAGTAATAGTGCCACGCTGCCAATCATCAGTGCGTGCTCCAATGTAATCAACATCATAAACATAATTGT
>Ga0209395_1005112_pt1 | contig 14930 bp, 12 predicted proteins | sample GOMGulsemesocosm_3_FD_184635 | JGI IMG/M metagenome (GOLD analysis project Ga0209395, IMG submission 184635) | Methane-oxidizing microbial communities from mesocosms in the Gulf of Mexico - GOM9D Gulf of Mexico (SPAdes) (version 2) | ecosystem: Environmental > Aquatic > Marine > Cold seeps... | reverse complement strand
AAGGAATACGGTTTAAAAACCAAAAGATTTTTATCACATTTGGCTATTTTTGATATTCCAGAATACCACAAACCATTGGCTATTACTGATGTTGCCATGAATATTAACCCAGATTTAAAACAAAAAACTGCCATTATAAATAATGCGGTAAATTTCTTGGGGAAAATAGGCTTGGAAAACCCTAAAATTGCCGCTTTGGCAGCTGTTGAAAATGTAAATGATAAGATGCAAGCCACTATGGATGCAGCGTTATTATCTATCATGCAACGCAGGGGGCAAATTAAAAATTGTATCATCGATGGCCCGTTGGCATTTGACAATGCTATTAGTTTTGAAAGTAAAAAAACTAAAGGTCTAGAAGGTCCCGTAGCAGGAGATGCTGATATGTTGTTGGTTCCAGATATTGAAGCTGGAAATATGTTGTATAAAGCATTTGTCTTTTTTGCTAATGCAAAAGTTTGCGGAGTAGTGTTAGGAGCACCATTCCCGGTAGTATTAACCTCTAGAGCAGATTCTGAGGAAACTAAATTTAATAGTATTTTATTAGCAGCCGCTTCAACATCAAAATTTTAATGGGAAATACAACACAACTAATCTTGGTGATAAATCCAGGATCAACATCTACTAAAGTCGGAATTTTTAATGGATCCGAATTGGTGTTAGAACAAAATTTACATCATTCAAACGATGATTTGGCACAATTTGATGCCATTATAGAACAAATAGAATTCAGATCGGTTTTAATCAAGGAATTTATTGCTAAAAACAACTATTCACTAGGCGATTTCAGTGTTATTATGGCGCGTGGAGGTATGATAAAACCATTAAAAGCGGGAGTTTATGAAGTAAACGAAGCTATGATCCATGATTTAAAAAATACGCCTAAGCAACACGCTAGTAACTTGGCAGGTTTAATAGCCAACGATCTTATTCAAGGCTTAGACATGAAGGCATATATTGCCGATCCTGTGGTTGTGGATGAGTTGGCGGATGAAGCACGTTTAACAGGACATCCATTATTTCCTAAAGCGTCTATTTTTCATGCCTTAAATCAAAAATCTGTTGCGAAACGTTTTGCGAAGGAACAAGGAAAAAAATATGAAGACTTAAACTTAATTGTAGCACATTTAGGTGGTGGAGTTAGTGTAGGTGCTCATAAAAAAGGTCGTGTGATTGATGTAAATCAAGCATTAGACGGTGATGGACCATTTTCTCCAGAACGTAGTGGTAATTTACCAATGGGTGATGTGATTAAAATGGCTTATTCAGGAACATACACCGAAAAAGAATTGCACAGTATGATTGTTGGAAAAGGTGGAGTTTCTGCCTATTTAGATACCAATGATATGCGTGTGGTAGAGGATTTAATTGCTAAAGGTGATAAAAAAGCCCAAGCGGTTTTAACGGCCATGGCTTACCAAATTGCAAAAGAAATAGGCGCTTTAAGTGTTGTTTTAGAAGGTGATGTAGATGGAATTGTGCTTACAGGTGGTGTTGCTTACACTAAATATTTGACCAATTATATTGCAAATAAAACCAAATTTATAGCAGCTACAACTGTGTATGCTGGAGAAGATGAATTATTGGCATTGGCGCAAAATGGCGTGGCTGTACTAGCAGATTCAACTGTGAGTTTGATCTATTAGCTTAGAGTTGATATATAAATTACAAACCTCTTGAAATCATTGATTTTGAGAGGTTTTTTTTGTTGGGTGATGTTGTAATTGTTGTTGGATTGCACTTTTCTGACGCTGGATTCCCGTCCCCGTTTTCACGAGGATGACGACGAGAATGACGGATGCGCATAGGAGGGATTCGTGTGAGAAGGATTCGGGTGTTAGGGTTCGACTGCGAATGATTACGGTGTGATACATGTTTCTATTCAAGCATTCACAACAATTGTCCCATAGCAAGTGTTCCACGCCAAGTGTCATTTCCGCGGAGGTGGGAATCCAGCATAAAAAAAGGTGTGCAGTTTTGCTACGAATTAAAAACAATAAATGTTTCTATTCGAGTATTGACAGCAAGTGTCACCAGCTAGTATCACCAGCGAGTGTCATTCTCGCGGAGGCGGGAATCCAGCGTAAAAAAGATAGCAGTATTGCTCTGAATTAAAAGCATGCAGAACACACAGTCCACCGCCTAGTTTCTTGTATCAGTTTTATCGGAATTATAAATTTATTTTACCCCAACTATCAACGATTCTTCTCCGTAATCCATTGGGAAAAATATTTTGTACTTTTCATGGTATGATGCTGTAACATGGCTCCAATAAAATTTTGTAAACGGTGTTTATCTCGGTTTTCCAGCAATAGAAGTAGGGTCTTTGAAAAAAGTTGGTAAAATTCAGTTTTATTAAACAAGGTATTCACTATTTCGATACCGTTTTGTTGTGCTTTTTCCCAAGCCCCTCTGTTTTGAGTTAGATATACTGCTTGTTGTGCAAACTTTTCGGGGTCATTAGTAATTGCACCATTCCAAGGAAGCTTTTCATGCATGCCTTCGGCGCCTATGGTACTAGTAATGGAAGGTGTTCCTTGTAACATGGCATCAAATAACTTCCCTTTTAAACCAGCACCAAATTGTAAAGGGGATAGGCAAATTTTTGCATTTCTAAAGGCTTCATCACTATTTTTAACAAAGCCATCAATTAAAAATCCTTCTTTTGGATTATGTAATTGCCTTGCTTTGGGAGTTACATAAGATCCATAAACATGTAAAATAGCTTTTGGAAGTTTTTTGCGAATCAAAGGCCAGATGTCTTGTTTTAAGTGTAAAATAGATTGCCAATTTGGGGCATGTCTAAAATTTCCAATAGTCATAAAATGGGAGCGTTCTTCAAAGCTTGGGAGTTCAGATAAAATGTTGTTAGGTACTTTATTTGCTAAAAAAGGCAAGTAAAATAATAGAGAATTGTCTATTTTAAAGGTGTTTTTTAGCAAATCCATTTCAAAAGTAGAAATAATGATGCTTAAATCACACCTATAAATACTGGCGATTTCACGTTTTGCATCATCAGTTAATAGATGCTCATTATTTAATACAATCTCTTTTTTAAACACTTTATGACGAGCGCTTCTCAAAAAATGTAAATCTTCTGTATCTAAAACTCGTAGAGCGCTAGGGCAGAATTCCGCTACCCGCCATCCATATTGTTCTTCTATTAAAAAACGATCGAATAACACAACTGTAGGATTTAATTCTGAAATAAAATCATTAAAAGTATCGTTGTTTAAGGAAATTTCTTTTTTAGAAATGTCTAAATTGTTTAAATCCAAGGAATTGTCACTTTCGCTTGCTGCACATGCAAATGTGATAGTGTACTGTTGTAATTTAAAAAACTGAATCAATTGTAGCATTCGTGTACCAGCTGCAGTTGAATTAGGTTCGGGCCATACTAAGCCGATGATAAGGAGCTTTTGGACTGAATTGTTGTTTGTCATAACAAATTAAACGTAGTTTTTTAATTAATACTAGCTACTAAATGTAAAGGTACTTTTGGATCCTATAATATACAAATAAATAAGACCTTGTTTGTTTATTCTTATTTAAAACTTACTAGCATAGATACTGTTAGGACGTTGTGTAATATTCCTTACATATCATTAAATTACCTCGTGTATTATTATTCTAATATTAAAAAGAAAGCTAACTTTACTTTAAAATTTTAAATAGCTTTTTATGAAAATCCTATCCAAAATTGCGTTGCTTTTTATTTTATTTTTTGGAGCAACAAACCTATGTGCCCAACAAGAAAATTATATCCACGTAATAGATTTTCATTCAACACATCGTTGTATGACATGTAATGCAATAGAAAATAATACTCAACACACTTTAGACGAATATTTTTCTAAAGAATTAGAGGAAGGAACCATTGTTTTTTCTGTTATTAATGTTGATTTGAAAAAAAATGAAGCGTTGGCTGAAAAGTTTGAAGCCTCTGGAACTTCACTGTTCCTAAATGTTATAAAAGAAGGAAAGGAATCAAAAATAGACCTTACTAACTTTGCTTTTATGAAAGGGAATAGCAAAGAGGCCTTTGCAAAAGAATTGAAGGCTACCATTAGTAAAGTACTTTTAACGTTGTAAATGGAATATTTACAAGGTCTTTTAGAGACATACAATTTACCTGTTTTAACCGTGTTTATTTTAGGTTTAATGACATCAATTAGCCCATGCCCATTGGCTACAAATATTACAGCTACCGCATATATATCTAAAAACATAAAGTCCAAGAAAAAAGTTTTATTGAGTGGAGTTTTATATGCTTTGGGTAGGGGAGTAACTTACATGGGTATTGGTTTGATTTTATATTTTGGAGCGAGTAAATTTCATATAGCGCGTTTTCTGAATCAGAATGGTGAAAAGTTTTTAGGTCCTTTACTTATATTGATTGGGTTAATAATGCTGGATTTTGTTGCGTTTAAATTCTTAAGCCAGTTTAATGTACAACGTTTCTTTTCCGATAAATTTCGAGACAAAGGAGTTATTGGCTCATTTTTACTTGGGCTTGTTTTCGCGTTGGCTTTTTGTCCTTATAGTGGAGCTTTGTACTTTGGAATGGTTGTTCCAATGACTATTGTTGATATCGATGGACTATATTTACCTATTGTTTTTGCGCTAGGAACTGCAATTCCTGTCATTTTGTTTTCATTTTTACTAGCTTTTACTGCTGGTAATATTGGACGTGTTTTTAATAAAATTACTGATTTTGAAAAAGGAATGCGTAAAATTATTGCGGTTGTTTTTATTATAGTTGGGCTATATTATCTGTATTTATTTTTTACTTGAAAATAAACTTATCAAATAGTTTCTTATTTCTACTTACTGAAAATTAAAAAATTTGTCGAATTGAAAATAATTAAGGATTTTCAAAATGATTAACCGTATCTTTGCAGCATTAAAATTACAACATGTCAACATTTTTAGAGTTAGGGGTGAACAAAAAATATATGGAAGCTTTAAAAGAGCTGAACATAAAATCACCTACTGAAATTCAGGAATTAACCATTCCAATACTATTAGAAAAAACCACAGATTTTGTAGGTTTAGCCCAAACAGGAACAGGAAAAACTGCTGCGTTTGGTTTACCTATTTTACATAAAATAAATCCGGAATTACCGGCTATTCAAACCTTGGTATTATCTCCAACACGTGAATTAGTACAACAAATTAAGAAACAATTGTTCCGTTTCACCAAATATACCGACGATAAAATATTTATTGAAGCAGTATATGGAGGGGAAAAAATTGACAAGCAGATGGCAAATTTAAGTCGTACTACACATGTTGTTGTTGCGACTCCGGGACGTTTGATCGATTTAATTGAACGTGGTTGCATCAATCTAAAACAGGTAAATACTGTTGTTTTGGACGAGGCAGACGAAATGTTGAGCATGGGATTCAAACAGGACATTAACAAAGTGTTACGTTACTGTGGGAAATCTAGTAAAACATGGTTGTTTTCTGCTACAATGCCAGAAGATATTAGAGCAATTATCAAAAAATACATGACTTCGGATGCGGAACGTGTAGAAATCACTAAAAATAGAGCGGTTAACGAAAATATTACCCATAGATATATTAAAACTACCATTAAAGAAAAATACAACGATATTGTACGTTTCATGGAAGGGATAGATGATGCACGTGGAATTATTTTTTGTAGAACCAAGGCAGGGACTAAAAACTTAGCCAATCAATTAATTGAAGATGGTTTTTCTGTAGGAGCCTTGGAAGGTGATATGCAACAAAAAGAACGTGATAAGGTAATGCGTGCTTTTAAAAATCAAACGATTCAAGTAATGGTTTCTACCGATGTATCGGCACGTGGAATAGATGTTCAAAACTTAGGTTTTGTGTTACATCACCAATTACCAGAAAAAATGGAATATTACACGCATCGTAGTGGAAGAACGGCAAGGGCTGGGAAAACTGGTGTTTCTATTGCTTTTATCATTCCAAACGAAGTAGAAAAAATAAAAGAAATACAATCAGCATTAGGTATCTATTTTAAAGAAATTAAATAATATAACATGGGATTAACGAATAACGATATTTTCAAAAAATTAAGAGTTGCTCATAAATTAAGAGATACTGATATTGTAGAAATTTGCGGCTTAGTGGATTTCAAAGTCTCTAAAAGTGAATTGAATGCTTTTTTTAGAAACGAAAATCATGCAAAATACGTAGAATGTGGAGATCAGATTTTGCGTAACTTTTTAAATGGTTTAGTCATTCATTTACGTGGACCTATGCCTAAAAAAGGAGAGAAAGCACCTATAAAGGATCAAAAATAATAAATCGCATATATCGTTAATTAAATTTGGGTTAACGAATAACACAAAAAAATATAAGAAACTATTTGATTCTCAATTCATAAGAATCAAATAGTTATTGGAGTGAAAAAATATTGCAATTTTATTAAAATTGTAAGTAAAGTACCTTTAAAATTATATTTTTGCAGACTTATAAAATCAAATTATGTCGGAGAACGTATCAGCTGGAGAATCTACGGAAAAGAAAACTGGAAAGGAATTATACGCCTATCAAAAAGGAGCGATCAATGAAATATTTAAGCGCTTCGAAGATGCTCCAGATGATTATCATTTGTTATATCAACTTCCTACAGGTGGTGGTAAAACAGTTATTTTCTCGGAAATAGTTCGTCAATACTTAAAGCATCACCAAAAGCGTGTGTTGGTAATGACTCACCGTGTGGAGCTTTGTAGACAAACATCTGGAATGCTAGATGGTTTTGGTGTTGTGAATAAGGTTATAGACAGTAAGGCAAACCTAGACGACCAAGGCAAATACAGTTGTTTTGTGGCGATGGTGGAAACCTTAAATAATCGTTTGAACGACGATAAGTTAGATATTTCTGATATCGGGTTGGTAATTATTGATGAGGCACATTACAACTCGTTTACCAAGTTGTTCAAATTCTTTGATAAATCATTTATTTTAGGTGTGACTGCAACCCCTTTAAGTTCGAATGTAAAATTACCGATGACGGATAATTATCAAGAACTTTTAGTTGGAGAAACTATTGAGTCTTTGATTCAAAACGAATTTTTAGCACGTCCAGAGACTTTCTCCTACAATGTAGGGTTAACCTCGTTAGTGGTGGGGTCTAATGGAGATTATACCGTGAAATCTTCCGAAGATTTATATACTAACAATGACATGCTTACAAAACTAGTGCAGGCGTATGAAGTGCATTCACTGGGAAAGAAAACATTGATTTTTAATAATGGAATTAATACTTCTATTCATGTGTACAACACATTTAAAGAAGCAGGATATCCTATTGCTCACCTTGATAATACGGCTTCTAAAGCGGAACGTAGACAGATCTTAGATTGGTTCAAAAACACACCCTCAGCCATTTTAACCTCGGTAAGTATTTTAACTACAGGTTTTGATGAGCCTACCATTAATACCATCATTTTAAATAGAGCGACTAAGTCACTGTCTCTTTATTATCAGATGATTGGACGTGGATCTCGTATTTTACAGAATAAATCAATATTTAAGATTCTTGATTTTGGAAATAATTTCCAACGTTTTGGTCCTTGGGGAGCCGATTTGGACTGGGAAAAAATATTTAGATCGCCTAATTATTACTTAGAGCGCTTGGCGGATGATGAGGAAATTGAAAGTCATTTTTCGTATGAGATGCCTGAGGAATTACGTAAGCTATTTGCAAAAACCGAGGATGTTTCTTTCGATATTAGAAAGGTATATATTGCAGCCATTGCCAAAGGAGAATCGTCTAAAGTAGTGTTAGTTCGCTCTATTAAGCAACAAGCGACAATGTGTATAGAAAACAGTGAAGATGTGTATGATGCCATGGATTTAGCTCGTAAGTTAGGGGATGATATCGATTTTAGAATTGGTAGATACACGAAATGTATTAGCCGTTCTACGCATAATTTTGTGGATTGGTTAAGAGAAGATTATCGTACAAAACTACGTTTTTATCTTCGTGATAATTTTGATAAAGATTTTGAAGAAATTCATGGATATCCACCGGAAGAGTAGTTTTTAGAGTAAAGAGATTCTGATGAGATAGGAGACAGGACATAAGACATAGAAATAAAGAAGCTGACATTGTATACGATATACTTGTCAGCTTTTATTTTGTTTAGTGTCTTGTTTCCTGTCTCAAAAACGTCCTGCCTCAATTCTCCAGTTTGGGGAATTAGAGGGGATTTTACAACAATTCCAGCATCTTTCGCAACACCGGATTCCTGTTCTCACTATTCCAGACGGCCGATAAAACAGTTCGCTGAGGAACATTAACTAATTCTATAAATTGTATATCCATAGCATATCCCAATTGTAAGGACGTTGGAACTATGGAAATCCCAAAGTTATTTTCTACCAATCTAAAAATAGTACTAGCATTTACAGAAGTATGCGAAACGATTGGCTGAAATTCACTTTGTTCAAATAATTGCATCACTTTTTCGAAATAAGCAGGGCTGTATGACTTCTCAAACAGGATAAATGGTTCGTCCTTAAGTTGCAACAGTCCCTTAAAGTTTTCTTGGTTAATGTTGTGGTTTTTAGGAAGTACCAAGGAAAAAGTATCTTCAAGAACTGTTTTAGTTTTTAAGCCTTTTGGTACGTGATCTAGTCTAATAAAACCTAAGTCAATATCATGAGAAATAAGATTTTCAATCTGCTTTTGATTGTCTAATTCCGTTAATTTGAAATGAATAGTCGGGTGTAAATTTCTAAATTTTAATAATAAATCTGGGATAAAGTTTTGCATGGCAGATCCTACATAACCTAATTTTAACCGACCTTCCAAACCAGCATCTAAAAGTTTGGTATGTTTAAGCATATGATCCAAATGCTTTAAATGTACCTGAGTTTCATTTTTTAAATAAACGCCAGCACTTGTAAGTTGTACTTTTCTGTTGTTACGCTCAAATAAGCGAGTTCCCAAGGATTCTTCCAATTGCTTTATTTGCCTACTTAAACCGGGTTGTGATATAAATAAGCGCTCAGCTGCCTTTCTAAAGTGCAGTTCCTCAGCTACTGCCAAAAAATATTTAAGATGTCGAATCTCTATTTGATTACTCATAGTTATTAATAATGGTCAATATTGATATTGTTAAGTATCAAAAATAAGAATAACTTTACAAAAAATAACACATTACTCATGTTTAAGTACGGAATAGATCAACTTACAGTCTCTAAAGTTTTAAAAATCGCCTCAGGCGAATTACAAACTACGTTAACAGACCTTGCTATAGAAAAGGTAAATGCTTGTCGCGCTAAAGTAGAAAAAATGGCGAACGGAGACAAGGCAGTGTATGGAATTAACACAGGATTTGGCCCTCTATGTGATACTCAAATCTCAAAAGAAGAGACCAGTAAATTACAAGAAAACTTGCTAATTACGCATGCCGTAGGAGTAGGGAATCCAATAGATAAAAAGTTATCTAAAATAATGATGATTTGTAAGGTTCATGCCTTATGTCAAGGGTTTTCTGGGGTGCGACTGTCTGTAATAGAGCGTATTTTATATTTTATAGAAAAGGATTTATTGCCGGTAGTTCCTGAACAGGGGTCTGTGGGAGCATCAGGTGATTTAGCACCGTTGTCTCATTTGTTTTTACCATTGTTAGGAGAAGGAGAATTTTGGAAAGACGAGGAAATAATTCCTGCGAAAGAAGTGTTAAAAGCTCATGATTTAGAATTGATAGTATTGCAAGCTAAAGAAGGGTTGGGATTGATAAATGGTACCCAATTTATATTAGCACATACTGTAATTGGGTTGCAAAAAATGGAATACTTACTTAATTTGGCGGATGTTGCAGGAGCTATGAGCTTGGAAGGATTTCAAGGGAGTGCATCGCCTTTTAAGGAGGAATTGCACCAGATACGTCCATTTAAAGGAACGGTAATGGTTGCAGAACGTATGCGTATGTTATTAAAGGGATCTCCTAATTTAGAATCTCATCAAGATTGTGACCGAGTTCAGGATCCATATTCGTTACGATGTATTCCTCAGGTACACGGAGCGTCTAGAAATGCATTTTTCCACCTTAATGAATTGGCAGAAGTAGAATTAAATTCAGTAACCGACAATCCAATTGTCTTAAGCGATACTGTAGCTATTTCTGGAGGAAATTTCCACGGGCAGCCATTGGCAATGGCCATTGATTACTGTGCATTAGCCTCCTCAGAATTAGGAAATATTGCGGACAGACGTTGTTATTTATTATTAGAAGGCTTATATGGTTTACCAAGGTTATTAACCGCAAGTGGTGGATTAAATTCTGGTTTTATGATACCACAGTATACCACAGCAGCGTTGGTTACGGAGAATAAATCATTGTGCTTCCCTCCATCAGCAGATAGTGTCCCTACATCATTAGGACAGGAAGATCACGTTTCTATGGGAAGTATTTCAGGACGAAAATTTAACCAAATTTTAGGGAATATAGAAAAGATATTGGCCATTGAGTTGATGTATGGTGCACAGGCACTTGAATTTAGAAAGCCAAACAATTTTTCTGAAATTATAGAAGCTAACTTTGCGATTATACGAAGTAAAGTAGCTAAATTAGAGGATGATAGAGTGTTAAAAGATGATATTAACGCGATGATCACTTTAGTAAAAGAAGAAAAATTCATAGTAAAATAAGAAGGGATGATGACATTTAAAGAACAAATTCAGCAAGGTATTCCATCAGAGTTGCCTATAGTTAAAAGTTTTGATACCGCTATTAACAGAGCACCTAAGCGCAAAGAAATATTATCAAAAGAAGAGAAGGAACTTGCTATTAGAAACTCCCTGCGCTATTTTGATCCGAAACATCACCCTGTATTAGCCAAAGAATTTTCGGATGAATTAAAAGAGTATGGACGTATTTATATGCACCGTTTTCATCCAGATTATGAGTTGTTTGCGCGTCCTGTAGCGGAATACCCAGGAAAATCCTTGCAAGCACGTTCCATAATGTTGATGATTCAAAATAACTTGAGTCATGCAGTCGCACAGCATCCACTTGAACTTATTACTTACGGGGGGAATGGAGCAGTTTTTTCTAATTGGGCGCAATACTTACTTACCATGCAATACTTGTCTGAAATGACAGACGATCAAACATTAGTGATGTATTCTGGACACCCAATGGGCCTGTATCCTTCACATAAAGATGCTCCGAGAGTTGTAGTTACCAACGGAATGGTAATCCCAAATTATTCTAAGCAGGACGATTATGAAAAATTCAATGCCTTAGGCGTTAGTCAGTATGGACAAATGACCGCAGGATCCTTCATGTATATCGGGCCACAAGGAATTGTGCATGGAACTACCATCACCTTATTAAATGCAGGTCGTAAAATCGCCAAAAACGGTGAGAGCTTAGCTGGAAAAGTATTTTTGACCGCTGGTTTAGGTGGTATGAGTGGGGCACAGCCTAAAGCAGGAAATATTGCGGGTTGTATTACCGTTTGTGCAGAAGTAAATGCTAAAATCACCAAAATAAGACACGATCAAGGTTGGATAGACGAAGTAATTACAGATATCGATGCCTTAGTAACCCGTGTAAAATCGGCTAAAGAAGCCAAAGAAATTGTTTCTATAGGCTATTTAGGGAATGTAGTAGATGTTTGGGAAAAATTTGATTCCGAGAACATTTACGTAGATTTAGGATCTGACCAAACTTCCTTACACAACCCATGGGCTGGAGGGTATTACCCACAAGGAATATCGTTTGAAGAAGCTAATGAGATGATGGCAAACGACCCTGAGCTGTTTAAAGGAAAAGTTCAAGAAACATTGCGTAAGCATGCGTCTTTAGTGAACAATCATACAGCTAAAGGGACTTATTTCTTTGACTATGGAAATGCCTTTTTATTGGAGGCTTCTAGAGCAGGAGCAGATGTAATGGCAGCTAATGGAATCGATTTTAGGTATCCTAGTTACGTGCAAGACATTATGGGACCTATGTGTTTTGATTACGGTTTTGGACCATTTAGATGGGTATGTGCTTCTGGAAAATCGGAAGACTTGGAAAAAACGGATGCTATTGCGGCGAATATCTTGGAAGAGTTAATGCAAACTTCTCCCAACGAAATTCAACAGCAAATGGCAGATAATATTCAATGGATAAAAGGAGCAAGGGCCAATAAATTGGTTGTTGGATCCCAAGCTAGAATTTTATATGCGGATGCAGAAGGACGTATGCGTATAGCGGAAGCCTTTAACAATGCCATTGCCAAGGGTGATATTGGACCTGTTGTACTGGGGAGAGATCATCATGATGTTTCAGGAACAGATTCGCCATTTAGAGAAACTTCAAATATATATGACGGTTCTAAATTTACAGCAGATATGGCCATTCAAAATGTGATTGGCGATTCGTTTAGAGGAGCCACTTGGGTAAGTATACACAACGGTGGTGGTGTAGGCTGGGGAGAAGTGATAAATGGTGGTTTTGGAATGTTATTGGACGGTTCAGAAGATTCGGATAGACGTCTAAAATCTATGTTGCACTGGGATGTAAATAACGGGATCTCTAGACGTAGTTGGGCAAGAAACGAAGGAGCTATGTTTGCAATTAAACGTGCCATGGCTATTGAGCCAAAACTAAAAGTGACACTTCCTAATTTGGTAGATGACAGTATTTTAGGAGAATTATTCAAATAAGTGTTGAGATAGTAGTACTTAGATATTAGTATTGAGAATTGGGGGAGATAAAATATAAAGAACAGATGATGAAAGTGATTTCAAAAAATACAATAGCTCATTATAAAGCAGCGCAACAATCCAATTGGGAAGGACGTGCGTCTAACCCAGATATGGGAAACCAATACTGGTATCAAGAAGTAGAATTGTTAGATATAGCATCCCTAACTAAAGCAGCATTAACAAACAAAAACATAGACATAGCCCTGTTGGGTTATGTTTGTGATGAAGGTGTACGTCGAAATAGAGGCCGAATTGGTGCAGCACAAGGCCCTAAGGCCTTACGTGAACGTTTAGCGAAACACCCGGTACATTTTACAAACAAACGAATAGCCGATGTAGGTGATATTCATTGTGTAGAAGACGATATGGAACATTGTCAAGAAGCATTTTCAAATTTGATTAGTTCTTTATTGCAGCAAGAAATTTTTCCTATTGCAGTAGGAGGCGGTCATGATATGTCTTATGGTCATTTTATGGGTATATGGGATGCTATTAAAAACACGAAACGTAATAAAGTGGGGATTATCAACTTTGATGCGCATTTTGATCTTAGACCTGTAGAAAATCGTCCTAATTCAGGAACACCTTTCAACCAAATCATTAAAGAATTAAAAGAGGAAGGACAAGAAGTAGATTATTTTGCTATCGGGATTCAGCAACAGTCAAATACACGAGAATTATTTGATATAGCTAAAAAGCAACACGTACAATATGCAATTAACTACGAATGTGAGTCGGCAAGCCACGAAATGAATGCCTTAAAAAGCCGTTTAACGGCCTTTATAGCTAAAAACGACGCTATTTATGTTACAATAGACATGGATGCGTTTTCGTCCGCTTATGCACCAGGTGTAAGTGCTCCATCGCCTTTAGGCTTTACACCGTATTTTTTGTTTAAAATGTTGGATTTCTTATTCGAATCCAACAAAGTTATTTCTTGTGATATTGCAGAATTGAATCCATCATTGGACAGAGACAGTGTAACCGCCACTTTAGTTGCTAAAATTGTCGATTATATGGTGATGCAACTTTCGCAAAGAAGCTAATGCAATAAAGTTTTTAATGGTACCGAAATTTTACGTTATAATTTTCGATAGTACATGGTCGTCAGTACAATATGTATAACCTGTTAGTTGTTGAATTTATTATAAGGAAAAAGATGATTTGTGTGCAGGTTAGGAGATTTAATAATTTCTATAAAAATAACAGTAAGTAATTACTCCAATAATCATCATGAAATTGGTCCACGTTTGTTAATGCTTCATTTTTCCCTAAAGACGAAATGAATTGTTCTTTTGATAAATTTCGCTTTAATAATCCATTTTTTATATTGCAAATAAAATAAGTTTGATTATTATAGCCGTAGAGTGTAGTGTCGTTTAGGTATAATGTTTCAATACCACAAAGTAATGGAACTCCTTCGCTATTTACAAGGCACGCTTTGTTAAAATCTATCATGGTAATTTCAAATTTAGAATTCAATGGCACCCTACCAAAATCACCTAAACCGTTGTCTCTCCAATAGGAAAACCTCCATAAGAAGAGGCTAATAAACAACATACCAATTAATGCAGTTCGATGGTTGCTCTTTACCTTATCAGTGTTTTTATTATTCAAAACAATTGGACTCAAAATATACCCGTATATAGCAGACAGAAAACAGATTCGTATAAATTCGAATATGAAATGAAATAATGTAAACATATTGTAAATAATTTATTCTTTGTTTCAAAAAGCAGAACTTACCATTAGTAAATGTAAGAAAAAACTTCTGTTTTTTTTAATCACCTAATAGTTTCAATTTTAATTCCCATTATTTTCTTATTTTCGCGGCTCAAAATAGTTGAATATGATTTCGGTAGACCAGTTAGGGGTAGAATTTAGTGGGCATACATTATTTAATGATGTATCATTTGTGATTAATGAAAATGATAAAATTGCCTTAATGGGAAAAAATGGCGCAGGAAAATCTACGATGATGAAAATCATAGCAGGTGTTTCTAGCCCTTCTAAAGGTGGCGTTAGACATCCTAAGGACACCGTTATAGCATATTTACCACAGCATTTGTTAATGGAGGATGATTGTACGGTTATGGAAGAAGCCTCTAAGGCTTTTGCAAGCATTTTCGCTATGCGTGACGAAATGAACATGCTAAATAAGCAACTGGAAACGCGTACCGATTATGAATCGGAAGAATACATGAAAATTATA
>Ga0209395_1005111_pt1 | contig 14932 bp, 11 predicted proteins | sample GOMGulsemesocosm_3_FD_184635 | JGI IMG/M metagenome (GOLD analysis project Ga0209395, IMG submission 184635) | Methane-oxidizing microbial communities from mesocosms in the Gulf of Mexico - GOM9D Gulf of Mexico (SPAdes) (version 2) | ecosystem: Environmental > Aquatic > Marine > Cold seeps... | reverse complement strand
ATCTAAATCTAAAACAAGTGTACCAAAACTTGGCGCAAGGTTAGCGCATTCACATCATGAAAATTGGGATGGTAGCGGTTACCCTGATGGATTAGCAGGTGAAGAAATCCCCCTTGAAGCACGCATTATGGCTGTAGCTGATGTTTTTGACGCCTTAGGTTCAGATCGCTGTTATAAAAACAAATGGAATAATACTGAGATAAAAACGTATCTAATCGAGCAGAAAGAAATAAAGTTTGAGGCGAGAATCGTTGATGTCTTTATTGATAGTTATGATGAGTTTATTCAAATAAGAGTAGATAATCCTGATAGTTAGCAATCACATAGGTTACTCAAAATAAAATGCGAATTGTTGGTTAGGATTTGATGAACAAAGCCTAAAAGTTAGCTTTGTCTAGCTTTGGCTAATTTTATCTACCGTTGCTGAACAAGCTAGTAAAAACATCTCCATAAAATATTTCACTTCAGGCATATCCTGCTTTATTTCATCAAGCTTAACTTCTAAGCGTTCTTTAACATGAGCAAACTCAGGGTTTTTATGATTAATTTCGTCTAGTGCTTTTATGTAAGCAACTAAAATATCTGCTGCTTTTACAATCGTTTTATAATCACTTTCTACATTATCTTGCACAATAATATCTGCAAAAATTTCTTGAAACTCCTCAGGCAAAGAAGCCAAACACTCCTTTTCGGCCAGATATTCTATTTTCTTAAACTCTCGTGCGATTTCTTTATTTGCATACTTTGTCGGGCTAACAATATCACCATAACGAGTTTCACTTGCTTCATGGTATAAGGCTATGGTTGCTACTCGGTCAGCATTAATGTTGCCATTGAACTTTTTATTCTTAATGACTGCGAGTAAATGAGCAACAATAGCGACTTGATGAGAATGCTCAGCTACGTTTTCAGGTTTAACACAAAACATTAATGCCCAGCGTTTAATTAACGGCATTCTGAACATCCATGCTAAAAAGGTACTTTCCATTTTCATCTCCGTATAAATAAAGTGTTATTGGCGATAAGTGCTAAAGAAGTTTTTCAATTTATCCATTGCAGGTACTAACTCATCAATATGGGGTAAAAATACCAAACGAAAGTAATTTTTCTCACTGATATTAAACGCACTGCCATGTACTAAGAGTATTTTTTCTTGTCTGAGTAAGTCTAAAATCATTTTTTCATCATCAAGAATATTAAACTTTTCTTGATCAACTTTGACAAATAAATACAATGCCCCCATCGCTGGGTTACATGATAAACCATCAATATCATTTATCATTTTATGGGCTAAGTTACGTTGCTTTATTAAACGGCCATCGTCTTTAATTAATTCGTTAATACTTTGATAACCACCCAAGGCAGTTTGAATAGCATATTGGCAGGGCACGTTGGCACATAAGCGCATTGAGGCAAGAATATTCAAACCTTCAATATAATCTTGTGCATGAGACTTAGGACCACTAATAACCATCCAACCGGCACGAAAACCAGCTATGCGGTAATTTTTTGATAAACCGCCCATAGTGATCATTAATACATCTTGTGCCAAACTTGCTGTTGGTATATGCGTTGCTTGCTCGTATAAAATTTTATCGTAAATTTCGTCACTAAAAATAATTAAATTGTGCTGACGGGCGAGCTCAATAACTCCTCGCAATATTTCTTCGCTGTAAACAGCACCCGTTGGATTATTCGGGTTAATCAAGACAATAGCTTTGGTTTTATCGGTAATTTTACTCGCCATATCGTTCAAGTCAGGAAACCACTGGTTTTCTTCGTCGCAACGGTAATGAATAGCTTTGCCGCCTGAAAGCGCAACAGATGCTGTCCATAAAGGATAATCTGGCGCGGGGATCAATACTTCGTCGTCATTATTTAGTAATGCTTGCATCGCCATAACAATTAATTCGCTAACACCGTTGCCAATAAAAATATCATCAACACTAACGTCTCGAATACCTTGCTGTTGAAAATATTGCATAACAGCAACACGAGCAGAATAAATTCCCTTTGATTCGCAATAACCCTGTGCCGTGGGTAAATTGTGAATAACATCTTTTAAAATATCATCTGGGGCCGCAAAACCAAATGGGGCGGGGTTACCAATATTAAGTTTTAATATTTTGTGTCCCTCATCTTCAAGTTGACGAGCTTCAGCGGCAATTTGCCCTCTAATTTCATAGCAAACATTATTAAGTTTTGATGATTTGATGATGTTTTTCATTACTAAGTTCTTTTTGACCTATATTTAAGTTATTGGTTGAATATGCAATATTCATTGTTACTAATAATTAGACGCTTTGAAATAGTTACTTGCAACTTTTTTATAGTATTTATGCTAATAAAAAGTAATCTTGTTATTAAGCGAACTAAATTTAAGCTTGAGGTGATTTATGCCATTACCCTTATTATGGTTAGGTGCAGCAGCAATTTCAGCACTTGCAGTGAAAGAATTAGCTGATGACAGGAAAAAGCAACAACGTAAGCGACGTTATTATCGGGGAGTGCAAACGCTTGACTCACTTGACCGGCATGAATCTCCCGTGGTTGCTTATCCAACCGACTTATTCAGTACCGAGCAAAAAGTAAAACCAGAAATTGGTGCTATTGTTTGTTGTGGAATTGGCGGTTTATTAGACCATACCGGTATTTGGATGGGGGATAATACGATAATCGAACTTGATGGTAATGGTCTTATCAAGCCTATTTCAGTACAACGCTTTACAAAAGAGCGCTCAGGAAAAAATATTTTTGTTGCATGCGATTCACAAGGTAAGCCTATAGCGAGCGAGTTAGCTGCTAGCCGAGCGCATCAGCAAATATTTCAGTGTCATGATTACCATATGATAGACAACAATTGTCATCAGTTTATTTGGCAATGCTTTAACCCTAAAGATAGTAAATTAACTACCTTTAAAGAATTAAATGTTCGTTTAGCCAAGTTTTTTGATAGGCAAATCTACTGGGACGTATGTGATTGTTAGTTATAACCTCCTATTGCATGAGATAAGTTATACAAATTTCGCTATACATTTACCGATAAGTTCATCAAAATATAGCCTCAAAAATATCGTCAATTAAGGTTAAGTTTTGAAGGTTTGGTTAAAAAGAGCATTGTATTTTTTTATTATCGTAATTGTATGTTTTGCTGTTACTCTTTTTATGGCATTACAGTCTTTCCCCCATATTCAACCAAAGCATCAAATTAGTGCAAATTCAGCAATTGAAAATAAACGCATTGCTCAACGGCTAGTACAAACTTTGAAAAGTAATCAGCAACCAATGCTGCTACAGGCGACCCAAGCTGAACTGAATGGATTAAGTGCTTTTGGTCATAGAGCTATTCCCCAACTTATTTCTGATGTGACATTAGTCAATGATAGTGCCTTCATCAACGTATCTTTGGTGTTACCGCTACCTGAAATGATTAAGTATCTAAATATCGAAGTGATGATCAACTCATCTAAACAGGGGCTTGATTTAGATACGGTATATATTGGCAGTCTTGAACTGCCGGGTAATGGACTGGTCAAAATCATAGAATGGTTAACAAATTCGTATATCAAGGAGGAATTTGGCACATCATTACTAAATATGATCGACAATGTTGATATTTCTCCGAACCGTATTGCGGTCGGCATTACTTTTCCAGAAAACATACAAAATAAAAACCTTAGTACTAAAGAGGGATTATTTGCTTTACGAGATCAGCTAGCGATATATGGTGATGTTGAAGTGATCCGTTTTTATCATCAAAGTTTAATTGATTTTATTGAGATTGCTCCTGTAACAAAACACTCAATGGTTGAATACTTGTCTTTTGTCTTTGGTTTAGCTCAACAACGTAACTTAGCAGGTGTTAGTGATTCATTAGTTGAAGAGAATAGAGCTGCATTAACCGCTTTAGTGATTTATTTTTGTCCTGATCAATTTGAATTACTGGTCGGTGATATTTCTAATTTATCTGTGAGTCAGTTAAAACAAAGGAAAACACTGCAATCGAGTGTAAAATTACGCAATAGGGTTGATATTCAGAAACATTTTATTTACTCCGTTGCGCTACAGTTATTTGGTACGAGTGCGGCAAGTAACGCTATTGGTGAATTGAAAGAGTTTTCAGATTCAAATCGTGGTGGTAGTGGTTTTAGTTTTGCTGACTTAATGGCTGACCGAGCAGGAACCCGCTTAGCTATGCTAGCAACAAACTCCGAAGGAAATGCTTTAAGAACACAAAATCTTTTAGCTGAACTGTCGAATGAAGCGCAGTTGTTGCCTGAATTAATAGGTTTACCAGAAGGAATTTCACAGAATAAATTTGAACAGTATTATCGTGATATAGACTCTCTTGTTTATAAGTCTATGCTGTTAACGATTGATAAACGTTTACAAAAAATCGCGGTATATCAAGAGTAAAATTTTTTTCCTGCCAATAAAAAACGCGACTAATAAAGTCGCGTTTTATTTTTATAAGGTAAATAGATTATATTGACCGTCAGCAAATACTCTACGTAAATAACCTAAGTAAGGCTATTTAAACAAAGACATGATATCACTGATAGGCATTAGTGATTTTTCACCGGTAATACGGTTTTTCACTTCAATATTTTGCTCATCAAGATTACGTTCACCAATAATTAATAAAAGAGGTGTACCAATTAATTCATGATCAGCAAACATTACCCCAGGACGCTCTTTACGATCGTCGAATATAACTTCAATGCCCGCTTGTTGTAATTGTTCATATAAGGCTTCTGCCGTTTCTTTCACACGAGCAGACTTCGCCATATTCATTGGCACAACAGCGACTTGAAATGGAGCTATTGCTGCTGGCCATTTAATACCGTATTTATCGTGGTTTTGTTCAATAGCAGCAGCAACGATACGTGATACTCCAATACCGTAACAACCCATGGTCAAAATTTGATTTTTACCATTTTCAGTTAAAACCCCACAGTTCATCGCTTGGGCATATTTATCACCAAGCTGGAAAATATGACCGACTTCAATACCACGTTTAATAACAATGTTACCACTACCGCATGGGCTTGGATCGCCTTCTACAATGTTACGGATATCTTGAATATTTATTTCACCACAATCTCTTTCCCAGTTAACTCCAGTATAAGATTGACCATTTACGTTAGCACCACAGACAAAATCGCTTAAATGAGCTGCACTACGGTCGACAATAACGTCAACAGTTAAGCCTTTAGGGCCTAGTGAGGTGATATGGCAGTTAGCAATTTCGGACACTTGTTCGTCAGTTGCGTATGTTAAAGGTGAAGCGATACATGATAAATTTTCAACTTTAACTTCATTTAGCTGATGATCCCCACGAAGCACTAGCGCAATAAGTTTTTCTGGCTCACCTTCAGCAGTAGCACCAAGCACTAATAGTGTTTTAACAGTAGTTTTTAAATCTATGTTCGAAGTTTTTATTAAACGTTCAAGTTTTAATTCTACACTACTGATTTCTTGAGTTGCCTCTGCTCGCTCACCTTGTGGTGCTAAAGCTTCTGCTTTCTCTACGTTAGCAGCGAACTCACTGTCGTCACTAAAAGCAATGTCGTCTTCGCCAGAGTCTGCTAGTACATGAAATTCATGAGAGGCTTCACCGCCGATTGAACCTGTGTCTGCAATAACTGGACGATAATCTAAACCTAAACGCTCGAAAATACGGCAATAAGCGTCAAACATTTTTTGATAAGTTTTCTTTAAACATTCTTCATCTAGGTGAAATGAGTAAGCATCTTTCATCAAAAATTCACGACCGCGCATGACGCCGAAACGGGGGCGTATTTCGTCACGGAATTTAGCTTGAATTTGAAAAACATTCAGTGGTAATTGTTTATAACTATTTATTTCATTTGCCACTAACTTTGTAATTACTTCTTCGTGCGTTGGCCCTAATACGAATGCTCGATTATGACGATCTTTTAAACGTAGCAATTCAGGTCCATAATCTTCCCAACGACCAGACTCTTCCCATAAATCTGCCGGTTGAACCATAGGCATTAATACTTCAATTGCATTCGCTCGTTCCATTTCTTCACGAACAATGTTTTCAACTTTTCTTAATACTTTAAGGCCAGTCGGTAACCAAGTATATAAACCAGAGGCAAGGTTACGGACGAGCCCTGCACGTAACATTAATTGATGGCTAATAACTTCGGCGCTGGCTGGTGTTTCTTTTAAGGTGGAAAGCAAATATTGACTAGTGCGCATTGACTAAAGGTTCCGTAATAAATCGAGAATATAATTGTCGGTTATTCTAACAGGGCGTTTGCTTTGGCGTAAGTATTAATATAATAAAGTTAATTATTTTATCAGCAGTTACCTGATTTAATGGGATAGCTCAACGAGTCATCTTTTTCACAAAAACCACCACAAATAGTGCAATAGTAAAGCTACCAGTAAATGCTTCGATAGCAGCAATTGCTCGCGATATACCTACAGGGGTAAAATCACCGTAACCTAAGGTTGTAAATGTAACGACTGAGTAATATAAACTTGAAAGGAAAAAGCTGAAGTTTTCGCTTAATGACTGGCTACTGCTATAGATGAAAAACTCCCCCTGATAATTTAAGCCAGTGAAAGTATAAAGAATCGCGCAAATTAAAATTAGCAACATAGAGATACCAACAATGCGTAGTGGTGCTTCGCCATAACCACAAAATAAATCGACTACCTTAGAGGTGGCTCTTTTGACACTATATTTAGGCATTTGCATGCGGCGCATGGTCAATTCTTTTTGAATTAAGTCGCCTGAAAGGGTGAAAATACCCTCTTGTTCAGAATGTTTTCTTAAATCTCGGTAGACTTCCTCGGCCTGTTCGTAATAATCAATGGCTTCTGCTATTTTACCATCTTTGACTGCTCGTTTGGCTAAGGCTTCTTGACTGAGTTTGTTTCCTATTTGAATATTCTCAATTTTACAACCTTTCCATTTTACCCCTAATAAATTGGTTTGTTTTAAATTAGCGCAATTGAGTTTGGCATTCTTTAAGTCAGCTTTCATTAAGCTTGCTTTAGCTAACTTGATATTAAACAGATGAGCGCCAAATAAATTTGCGCGATATAAGTCAGCATAAGAAAAGTCGTAGCCATTCTTATTATGATGATTAACTAAATCTATATGACTTAAATCAGTATTTTTTAGGCAAATTCCACGGGTTAATCCACCGGAAGAGACATAATCAACCAGTGACTGCTTAACATCATCGTTTGACTTATCTAGTGTTTGATCATGCCAATAACAATATCCACTTTCATTTGCTTTTGCTTCGCAAACTATTCCTTTGGGATCATCGTATTGACAGAGGTGATTAGCTTTTTTCATAACCGAAGTATAGTCGGGGAATTGAACTTTCCCCAACTAAAGAAGCGTAATTTATGAAACGCTAATGCAAAAGATTAACCTAATATTAAAAAGAAATAGACTTTCTTTTAGGACGTTCACCTGATGGCTTAGTAACGGGCTCTGCTGAAGTTGCAGAAGCTTTGCTTTTAGCTCGTTTTTTCTTTTTTGAATTTTTCGTCGCTGACACTACTGTATTAATAAAGTCTGCTGATTTCTTGGTTGGATTATAGGCAACCTCAATAACTTCTCCGTCATATTCGACAATATCGCCGCGGCGAATCTTTTTACGCTTTTGAAATTCAACTTCATTATTCACTAAAACAGAACCTTCACTGATCACTATTTTAGCTTCACCGCCACCGCCAACCATGCTGGCAATCTTGAGTAATTTACAAAGTTCTATAGGTTCAACACAAATGTCGATAATTTTTTTTTCAGACATGAAATACGCCTAATAATTTTAAATAATAATATTGGTAAATTCTAACATATATAACGGTTATAGAATAAAGCTTATATTGATAGTAATAATAAAACTCTTACTGCCACAAAATAAAAAACTCTTGTATAACTTTTTATCAAAATATTTTGTCTTTATGAATCAGAATTTATCATTAGTAACAAGCTACTTGAAGGAGTCTTGAGAAAAGATATGAAACTAAAGAGGGAGTTTTGCTCCCGTCTTAATAAATGATGTCGTAATTATTAACTCATTACCTACGCAAAAATACATTTTCTTCCCGTTATCACAAAGCCCGCGTTGTGATAACGGGAATCTTAGTTTTCTGTTGGAAATAAAATCCTTTATTAATAACTACTTATAGTTTGGCATTCGTTTTGCTCTCTGTAGGTATAGATAAAATAATGAGGATTATTTAATGGATATTAAAACTCCAGAGAAAAAGAAAAAACAGTTTCAACCACCTTTGATATTAGGAATGGTAGCAATCGCGGTCACTATCTTAAGTCTGTGGTCATTTAATCAACCATCGGCTAGCGAAAAAGTGTCAAGTAGCCAGGTATGGACTGATGTCGTAAAACAAGGAGATATTCAGCTATCTGTTGAAGGTTACGGAAAGTTAAAATCCAAAGAGCAGCGATTATTAACGACTCCGGCAAATGCTACAGTTGAAGAAATATTATTAAAACCAGGGGCATTAGTAACGGTTGATAGCATTATTGTCCGTTTATCAAACCCAGCGATAAGCCAGCAAGTTAAGGATGCTCGTCGAGAATTGAAAAATGCTAAAACGGGATACTTACAACTAGAACTTAATCAACAAAGAGAAATACTCGCTCAACAAGCACAACAAGAGCAATTAATGTCGGAACTAGAAATTGCCGAATTAAAGGTAACAGCGGAAGAAAGTTTAGTTGAAAAGGGCATAGTTTCAGAATTAACGTTTAAACGTTCGCAATTAAACTTTAGACAATTATCTCGTCGCATCAAAATTGAAAAAAAACGTTTAGCTCAATTAACTAGGGTTCATCAAAAAGAGCTCGATATTGCTCAAGACACTATTGAACAACAAGACGAGATGCTTTTAGTCATTAACGATAAATTTGAAAAGTTAGCCGTAAGAGCAGGTATTAATGGAGTGGTGCAAAGCCTACCTGTTGAATTAGGACAAAGTGTTGTTATGGGCGAAAAAGTAGCTTTGGTGGGCAGTGTAGATCAATTATATGCAATGTTAAGTGTTTCTCAGTCTGATATGGAATTTATCGAACTAAACCAGTTAGTTAAAATAGACACTCGCAGTGGTGTAACAACAGGAATGGTCAGTAGAATAAACCCCGTTGTAGCGCAAGGAATGGTTGCTATTGAAGTTAATATCACGGGCGACTTACCTAATAACTCTCGCCCTGAACTAAATGTTGACGGTGTTATTTCTACCGGGACATTAACCAATGTTATGTATATAAAAAAGCCGGTTAACGCGAGTTCAGGTTCAAAAACCACGTTATTTAAAATGGATGAAGAGACAAATCATGCCGAACAAGTTGATATTGTTTATGGCCGAGAAAGTGGTGAATTTATTCAAATAGCTAGCGGCGCTCATGTTCGGGATCATTTCATTTTATCTGATATGTCTCGTTGGAAAAAATCTTCAGTAATAACAATTACTCAATAAAATATTTTTATTCAAACGTTTAATAAAAACGTTGGAAATACCTTATAATTTAAAGGAAATACTTATGAATTCTCCACAGATAGTTACAATGCCAATAAATAACGATGAAAGCCAAAAGGTCCTTTTGAAACCGATTATAGAAATGAAAGACTTAACTAAAGTTTTTTATACTCAAGAAATTGAAACACACGCCTTACGCGGCGTTGATTTGTCAATTAACGAGCAAGATTATATTTCTATTTCTGGCCCATCTGGTTGCGGGAAATCGACTTTGTTGTCTTTATTAGGTTTGCTCGATAGCCCGACTCATGGCAAGTATTTTATTAATGGGCAAGATGTTAGCGATTTAACCGTTAATCGCCGTGCAGAAATACGTAACCAACATATTGGTTTTGTTTTCCAAGCTTTTAACCTTATTGATGAAATAAGTGTTTTTGATAACGTCGCTTTACCACTGCGTTATAGAGAACCGATAATGCCAGAAAGCGAGATTAAAGCTAAGGTACTTTCCAGTCTAGAAAAAGTAGAGATGTCTCATCGAATGGGGCATAAACCGAATCAGTTATCAGGCGGTCAGCAACAGCGTATTGCTATTGCCAGAGCACTTGTCGGCGAACCAACCATTTTATTAGTTGATGAACCCACTGGTAATTTAGATTCTAAAAATGGTGATGCAGTAATGGAAATGCTCGCCAAGTTAAATGACAGTGGCGTTACTATTTGTATGGTGACACATGATACAAGGTACGCCGATATGGCTAAACGTCAATTGCATTTATTAGATGGCGTAATCGCAGATGAATTTCAACAGTAGGAGATTAACATGAAATATTTTTTTAATAGTTTGAAGTTTGAGCTTTTACTGGCTAAATCGGCTTTATTAAGAGTTCCTGGCTTTTCTACTACGGTTATTGCCACATTAGCTGTCACGCTTGGGGCTTTGATTTGTATCTTTAACCTTAACCATGTATTGCTTGTTAAGTCTTTGCCTTATCCAGATGCAGACAATTTAGTGGTAGTGCAGCAATCCTATAGTAATGGTGATGAAGGCTTTAGTGGTTCACAATCAGCTCCAGGGATGCTGTTATGGTATAAAAATCAAAAAGTATTATCTGAGTTTGCCTTGGTCTTTGACAATAAACAATTATTAGCTGAACATCCCGAACAACCTAACGCATTAGTAAATTTTGTTACCCCTGAATATTTTTCTTTGTTAAGTCCTCAAATGCATTTAGGGCGCACAATAACTAAGAAGGAAGGGCTCGATACACATCAAGCTGTGGCGGTCTTAAGTTACGATACTTGGCAGAAATGGTTTAAAAGTGATAAGGACATCGTAGGTACAAAAACCATGATTGGTCATGTTAGTTATAAAATAATAGGTGTAACAGCTAATAACTTTATCACCCCTGCTAATCGAAATAATGAAACCGCAAACTTTTGGGTCCCCTTTGACTACCAAGGATTAGATGTTAATAACTGGGGAGTTATGACTAGAGCTCTTATTGGTATTGGTAAGTTAAATCTGGGAACAACAACCCTCGAAGCCGAGTCGACATTAAGTGCGCTATTAAATAAACGATTTCAAGCTAGCTCTAATGTAGAACCTGGCGATGAAGCTGGCGCCAATATTATTCCTCTAAAAGAGCTAATTGTCGGCAGTAGTCAAGACGTAGCCTTGTTATTATTAAGTGGCGTCATTGGCTTATTGTTAATCGCAACGACTAATGTCACTAATTTATTTTTATCACGTGCAGCACAAAAACAAAGAACTATGGCGATTCAAGCTGCTTTAGGCGCTAAACCAGGTCACTTATTCACCGCCATGTTTGCTGAAAGTTTATTATTAACGACTATTGCCGCGCTACTCGGTTTATTAGTTGCAGGTTGGGGCTTTGTTTTACTTGAAGAATTAGCGGCCATGCAATTACCACGCATAGCTGAATTGGGTTTAGACAGCACAACGATATTATTTACTTTCGTTGTAGTGGTCAGTTTATCGGTGATTTTTGCCAAACTTTCAAGCCGAGTAGTGAATTACGATAAGTTGCAAAGCAATTTACAAAGCAGCGGTAAGGGCAGTGGTTTACAAATTTCAAAAAGGATACGTCATAGCTTAATTGCAGTGCAAGTTACTTTGGCAACCTTGTTACTTATTGGTGCTTCAGTGATTATTGAACAAGCGCTAGAAACTGTTTTACACCCATTAGGCTTTAACGAAGAAGATGTGTTTTATTTACGCGTTGACCGACCTAAAGGGGCTGACTATTCTCCGGAAAGTTTAGTAGAAATGAATTTACTTACGCTGAAAATTAAAAGTGAGCTAACTCAATTACCTTCTGTGCTAAGTGTTTCTCGAAGTATTGCACCCGTTATTTTTAAAGGGGCGAATTCTATGAGTTTAAGTAACCGTAATGATAAACGAATGGGAAGCTTTTCCTTTAACATGGTCGATCATAATTATTTTGATGTTCTAGAATTGCCTATCGTCTCAGGGAAAACGTTTAGTGAACAAAAAGATCCACGCTATCATATTAATGAAATTATTCTAAGTGAGTCATTAGCACGTGAATTGGTGCCAGATGGCAACGCACTAGGTAAAGTTTTTCAAATTCAGGCGACACAACCGTTGAAAGTAGTGGGTATTGCCAAAGACTATTACCGTCCAGGAATGCAAGGGAATGATGGTTTTCAGCGTTATTATATGCCTTATGCAGCCTTTGAAGATTTTGGTTTTGACATCAAACTTAAAAGTGGCGGTACTATTTCTCGAGAAATTATTTTGCCTTTGTTACAAAAAATAAACTCTAAATTAAGAATTAGAACCGTAGTCAGTCATGAAACACTTCATGCTCAACTGATATATCAGCATAAACTTGCAGCAGGTTTAACAATCGTTTTAGCTGGCTTATCATTATTGCTTGCTGGGGCTGGAATTTATGGGGTGTTAAATTATAGTACGCAAATGCGTCGTTACGAACTCGGCATTCATTTAGCATTAGGCGCTAAGACACATCGTTTGCGTAATATGGTAATAAAAGAGAACTTAACGCCTATCTTTTATGGTATTGGTAGCAGTGCAATATTAGCTTTTGTTATTTTTATCGTGTTAAGGCAACAAATCGATACTCAGCTTAATGTTAATATTTATGCTGCGATCGCTGCACTACCTATTATGTTAATTATTGCCTTTTTAGCTTGTTATTTACCCGTGAAACAAGTGATCACTGAAGATCCAATAAAAGCACTAAGGAATGAATAAGCAGCAGAAGATAACCATTATTTATTAGGAAAAATAAGTAGGAGAGACGACAAAAGTTCTTTCCTACTTTTGATTAATGCTAAGTTAACATTTACAGCCTTAGTGATGATAAATTGTCGCTAATCAATATATAGAGGATAGCCTTTCGCCATGAGTTCAACCGTTCTTGTTATCGATGATATGATCGACGTACGCTTAAGTGCGAATTTTTTATTGAGTAACCACCACTATCAGGTACTCGAAGCAGAATCACCTTTACAAGCTTTTGAGATACTTGAACAGCAACATGTTGATTTAATCATTCTTGATATGAACTACTCAATGGATACCACCTCAGGGAAAGAAGGTTTAGCATTTCTAGATAAATTATTTAAAAGCGAAAAAAATATTCCTGTCGTCGCAATGACAGGCTGGTCAAGTGTTGATCTAGCTGTTAAAGCTATGCAACAAGGTGCGACTGACTTTATTGAAAAACCTTGGGATAACCAGCGATTTTTACAAATAGTGAAACAGCAGTTAACGGTAACCAATTTACAAAAGCAAAATAAGGTATTACATCAACAACATCAAGAGAAAAGCCCGACATTAATATGGCGTTCGCCAAGTATGGTGAAACTCGCTGAGGAAATTGAGCAAATAGCAAAAACAGACGCCACTGTATTATTAACGGGGGAAAATGGCACGGGCAAATCAAGCATTGCAATGTTAATTCATCAACAATCGCATCGTAGCCATAATGCCTTAGTAACCGTTAATATGGGCGCTATTCCTGAAAGCCTATTTGAAAGTGAAATGTTTGGCCATAAAAAAGGCGCATTTACTGATGCGAAAGAAAATCGAATTGGTCGTTTTGAAATGGCGAACAAAGCCAGCTTATTTCTTGATGAAATAGCCAATATTCCTTTAGCTCAACAGGCAAAGTTATTACGTGTATTAGAGTCAAATGAATTTGAGATGGTTGGCTCAAGCATTACTCAAAAAAGTGATATTCGATTAATAAGTGCGTCGAATGCTAATTTTGAACAATTGATTGGTGAAGATAAGTTTCGAGCAGATTTGTTTTATCGACTAAATACCATTGAATTACATATTCCCCCACTTCGTGAAAGACTTGAAGATTTAATGCCGCTTGCACAATATTTTGTTGAAAAGCATAGTGTTCGGTATGGCGGAAAAAAACTAACGCTAGCCGCAGATGTTGAGTACAAGCTTAAAGGTTATGCTTGGCCGGGTAATATACGTGAATTGAGCCATATGATTGAACGAGCGGTATTACTGGCAAAAAGTGAAATAATAAGCGCAGATGACATTGTTATTAAGGGGAGCTCAATGTCAGCTGTTGCGGATAAAAATGGTGGTTCTATTGCTTTTATGACACTAGACAAAGCAGAGCAGCAATTACTCCATCAGGCGCTGAATAAAACATCAGGATCTGCAGTTGAAGCTGCAGAATTATTAGGTATTAGTAAATCTGCGATTTATCGTCGTATGGAAAAATATGACATTAAAAGCTAAACCATTGAGTAAAAAAAAGACAGATAATCATCATAAGCATTCATTAGAGAAGCAATTAAAACTTGTTGCTGTCGCTATTTTGGGATTGTTTTCAGTACTTATTTTCTGGATTATGTCGCTATTAGCTTTGTCTGTTCTGATTAAGTTCACCGTACTCGCCTTAGTTATCATTCCTATGGGAATATTAACTGCTTATTTTTATCATAAAATGATCACACCATTTTATAGTCTAACAAACATGGTTGAAGCAATTCGACTTGAAGACTATAGCTTGCGGGCAAGAGATCAATACCAGACAGGTGTTATGCATAATTTGAGTCAAGAAATTTCGCAACTTTCAAATGACCTTCAGCATCGAAAGCAAATTTATGATCAACATACCCTGCTTATTTATCATCTCATTGAGCAGCTCGATGCTCCTATTGCAATATTTAATCACAAGTTACAATTGAGCCACGCTAATGCTTCCTTTTCTGACTACATTAAACAACCATGGCAAACTAAGCGCCTAAGTAGTAGTCAAAGTTTGGGTTTTGTTTTAAATGACGATACTGACTTTCTAAAACAGCATTGGTCATTTGTTGATAAAAACAAAACAAGTCAATGGCAAATTAAGCAAAGTCAATTTACACAAAATGAGCAACAGTTTTATTTAGTGAT
>Ga0209395_1005106_pt1 | contig 14946 bp, 15 predicted proteins | sample GOMGulsemesocosm_3_FD_184635 | JGI IMG/M metagenome (GOLD analysis project Ga0209395, IMG submission 184635) | Methane-oxidizing microbial communities from mesocosms in the Gulf of Mexico - GOM9D Gulf of Mexico (SPAdes) (version 2) | ecosystem: Environmental > Aquatic > Marine > Cold seeps... | reverse complement strand
TGATCAACAAGGGGGCTCGCAAGATGTATTTGCTTCACCACGAAGAGGTGCTGCGCGAATACGAGGTTGATCTGGGCTTTGCTCCGGTGGGGGCCAAGGCGGTCGAGGGCGACGGAAAAACTCCCGAAGGCACCTATGTTATCAACCGCCGAAACCCCAATAGCTCCTATCATCTGTCGGTAGGAATATCATATCCTAATCGTCAGGATGTTGCCGAGGCCAGTGCGGCTGGCAAAAGACCCGGCGGCGAGATCTTTATTCATGGTCAGCCAAATGATGCCAAAGCGCGCAAACGCGCGGCACGGGTAGATGATTGGACAGCAGGCTGCATTGCGGTCAAGAATGACGAGATCGAAGAGATCTTTGCCATGGTGAAAGACGGGACCTCAATTTCTTTGCGCTTGTAAGTTGGGTCGCACAAAAAAAGGCGGCTCAAGCAAGCCGCCTTTGATGTTATTAGTTGCTAATTTTAAGAGGACTTAGCTGCCCATCACCAAGGTCCACCAAATCTTTCCGTTGGATTCCTGGTGCCACGAAAACCCCATGTTGACTGCCTTTGGGTCCATGATCACGGCGCGAGTATTTGGCTCTTCCATCCAGGCCGATAGAGTTTCAACTTCGCCTTCGTAGGTCTCGGAAATGGACTCACCCAGCATCGTACCGGTATATCCGGTCCGCGCTACCCGATCCAAAGGTGACGATCCGTCCGAGCCAAAATGCCACGGACGGTTCTGCACTGACATATCACGCGAATGTGTTGCGGCGGCAGCGTTTAACTGGGCGTTCAACTGTACCGCAGGATTGCCTGACGCCTGCCGCAAGGCGTTTACCGAATCAAGCATGCGAAATTGCACTTTGTCGGCGTTGCGGATGCGATAAGCTTTGCTACTACCGCTCGAACCGCCATCTGGCACAGGAGTACAGGCAGCAACCAGTGTTAGCACCGCTGCGGTAACAATCAATAATACACGCTTCATTTTGCACCTTGTCTAATATCTAGGTACAGCACTTAGCGTTACTGTGGCATTGGCGCAAATGTGCTGGCATCAAAATGCCGGTAGTGACGCGTGTTTGATTTGCGACTGAGACATTCACGCCATATTATGCGCAACAACAGGTTCCTTTTTGAGCAGGTAGTGCCAATCATGTCGTCCAAATCATTTCAACTTCCATCTCGCCGGTTATTTTTAACCGGTTCAGCGGCGCTGCTTAGTACGCCGGCGCTGGCCCAGGTCGCCGATCCAGACGCAGAACCCGTCTATGATCCTCTGCGTCCACCACCTGAGCCAGAGCCTGCGGTGAAACGCAATATCTCGGCCTTCCGGGCCAAGAAATGGCAACCTTATTTCGACAACTTGAAAAACGGTGCGATTTTGGTCGATATCGACAGTCGCGCTTTGCACTATTGGTCTGCGGATGAAGTAACTTACAAGTTGTTCCCGTCATCGGTGCCGCTATCTGATGATCTGACACGCCGCGGTCGCACCCAAGTTGTGCGCAAAGTCGAAGGTCCGTCCTGGTCGCCAACCCCGAATATGCGCAAACGCAATCCCGAGTGGCCAAGCTACGTACCACCGGGTCCAGACAATCCTCTGGGAACGCACGCATTGTATCTTAGTTGGAAGTATTATCGCATTCACGGGACCCATGACACACGTAAGATTGGGAGAAAGTCTTCCAATGGCTGTATTGGTCTTTATAATGAGCATATTGCACAGCTTTTTGCGATGGCCAAAATAGGCACTCAAGTGTTGCTTATTTGACCACATTTAGGTCCAGCTAAGCTGGATTCTTTCAACAAGCGTTTGCAATCTCGGGTTTTTACTGGTTAGAAAAAACTACGAGGTATGTCTTGGCTGCGTAGGTCATTGTTGAATGACCGCGCCTTTTTTTGGAGGTTAATATGAAAAAACTCGTTCTTGCCGCTGCTCTGTCTGCTGCTGCTTCGACCGCATTTGCTGGTGGTTACTCTGAGCCGGTAGTTGAACCGCCGGTTATCATTGAAGAAGCTGGTAGCTCGTCCAACGGTATCATGCTGCCACTGCTGCTGCTGGTTCTGGTTGGTGCTGCTGTCGCAAGCAGCTAATTCCGACAGTACAGTTACGGAAAAGGCGGTGGTTCTCCACCGCCTTTTTTGTTGACCAATGCTAGAACTCAAGGGGCTGCAAATCATATGATTTGTTTTGTGCGCGAAACGACTTGAGGTTGTGTTAGTATTCTAGGCCGGGTCCAGTTCCGCCAGAATTTGATCCAGAGTAGTCAGGATCATCCCGACGCCTTCATCATCAATGGTCAGCGGAGGGCGGATTTTCAGGATGTTATCTTTGGGGCCTTCGCTTCCAATCAGGATACGATGATCGCGCATCCGGTTCTTAATGTAGGCGCAAGTATTACTGGCTTGGGATCCGTTTTGGTTGATCAATTCCAGCCCCAAAAACAACCCCATTCCACGCACATCTCCGACACAGGCGTATTTCACTTCCAGCGCCTTTAGTCCTGCAATCAGTTTTGCACCCATTCGCCGAGCATTGTCCTGCAACCCCTCGTCGTCGACGATATCCAACACCTCTTTGCCAATCCGGCAAGACAGAGTGGATCCACCAAATGTTGAAAAGAATTCAGGCCCTTGTGCAAAGCTGTCAGCGATGGCTTTGGTGGTGACTAACACTCCCAACGGGTGGCCATTGCCAATTGGTTTTCCGATGACAACGATATCAGGCAATGCGCCTTGTTGTTCAAAACCAAAGTAGTAGTCGCCAAGCCGTCCCAAACCGGTCTGGACCTCGTCGGCAATGCAGAGGCCGCCAGCAGCGCGGATCTTCTTATAGACGGCCGCCAGATATCCTTTTGGCGGAATGATCTGGCCACCAACTGACGGGAATGTCTCGGCAATAAAGCCAGCCACACCGTGTCCTTTGTCTTGCAACGCTAAGATGGCTGGATCAACCAGATCAGCAAATTTCTGTGCTCGAATGGGATCGTCTCGCGTGAACGATCCGCGATAATCGTCAGCCACCTCGATCAGCTCGACCCAGTCCACTTGGCCGCTGCCGCCCGGGGCATTGAATTTGTAGGCCGAAACATCAATCACCCCGGTGGTATTGCCGTGATAGCCATGATCAGGCGTCACCATCCCCTTGGCTCCGGTGTGGGCGCGCGCCAGACGCAGGGCCAGCTCGTTTGCCTCGGTGCCGGAGTTGACAAAGAAACAGACTTCGAACGGGGCAGGGAGCTTGGACAGTATCTTTTTCGCAAAGGCAGTTTGGGCTGGATGCAGATAGCGGGTGTTGGAATTCATCCGCTTCAACTGATCCGCGGCGACAGCCTGTATGCGTGGATGGGCGTGGCCGACATGGGGCACGTTGTTATAGGCGTCCAGATAGGGCCGTCCCCATTCGTCAAACAGATGGTGTTTCCAGCCGCGCACCAACATCACCGGATCGGTGTAGGTCAACGACAGGTTGCTGCTAAAGTGCGCTTTTCGATCCGCCAGAACCTCTGCCTTATTGGTGGGCCGGTAATGTACTTTGTCGTCGGGTACATTGAGCAAGGCCGCAGGGTTCGGACAGACAGCACGCCACATATACATCTCGTCCGGGTCTCCGACGCCGGGCCAGTCTGTTTCGATTCCTTTTGTGGTCAGTGCCAGTTGGAAATGCACATGCGGAGCCCAGCCACCGTTTTGGCTGGCATCACCCAGACGGCAGAATTCGGCCCCTTTTTCGACCGCATCACCGGGGCGCAGGCGGGTGCAGCATTCAGGGTTCAGGTGGCCATACAGGGTAAAAAATTCATCACCATCTGGTGTTTCATGTCGCAGGATGATGACGCCGCCATAATCCAAGTGGGTGTCACGGTTTTCAACGATAAACACCTCGCCCCGTAGTGGAGCATAAAGCGGCGTGTCAGCCGGGGCAAAGCCATCGACTGCCAAGTGTACGGTGCGCCGATCGCTGGCCTTGTAAGGACCTTTGCGAAAGCTGGGTTCCGCATAGATTAACCGTGGTTCGTGATAATAGCCAAGCCATAGTTCATCGCCGAACTCTTCGCCTACACGGGCGGCTTCTTCCATCGGCATGTGAAACGGATTTTGTGGCCAGGTAGAGGCCTCCACTGATAGAGATCCCATCGGTGTGTCCGTCAGGTCGGTGCCCATCAGTGGCGCAAAGCTGCCGCGTTTTGCATTCAGATATGCCATCACACGGTCCGCGCCGTCAACAACTGGCAGATTACAGGCGGCCCGCAATCTGGCCGTCAGCAAATCGCGGTGAATGGATTGTCCCTCAAGAAACCGCCAAGCCGGTGCCTGTGAGATCACAACATAAGGATCATCGGGGTTCTTTTCAGCTTCAAGCGTGGAGTTCACAACGCTGACAGCCAGCCGGGCACGAAGTAATGGCCACAGAAGATCTATTTCTGCTGGGCTCAACGGGTTTGCGTCATGATATCCCGAGACCAATGCCGCCAGTGCTGTTTCTGGGGTCGGATGATCCAGAACCACATAGGCCGCAGCAATGGCCAGATCGCAAATCCGTGGTGCCGCGCACATGTCGCCAAGGTCGATCAAGCCCGAGACCCGGCGCGGCCCGTTCAGCGTGCCGCTTACTAAGATGTTGTAGTCATTGGCATCGTTGTGGATTGCCTGTTTGGGCAGCTCAGCGAGTGTGGGTTCGATTATGGAATAGTCCTGAGCAATATCATCAAGGATAGCCCGGCGATTCGAATCACTTACGCAGTTCAATCTGGTTGTGATCCAGCCCGCTTGCATCAGGTCCCATTTGAATTTGCGTTGCAGCCCGTTGTGTTGAAAACCCTGCAGAGCGCTAGCCGCGCTGCCCAGAACCTGGCCAATATGGTGGATCAATTCCTGAGATTTGGGTATGATCTCAGCATAACAGCGCCCCGGCAGTCTGGTTTGTAGCCAAACAAGCCGCAAGGCGCCGGTTTCGTCCGCCAACTCGAGCATAGACGCGCCTTTAGGGGTGGGAACAACCGCTGGACAGGGCAGATCGGGGCTATGGGTGCCAATATGCTTTAGCGCCTGAATTTGCATATCAACCAGCCAGGTCGCACAGCCGGGACGCATGGCTTTCAGGACATAGTCCTGTCCATCGTCACCTGTGACCAGAAAGTTGAGATCATATTCGCCGTCCAAACGAGAAAGCTGGGCGGTGATGTTCCAGGTTTTCTTTAGGACAGCAGCCCAATGTTGTTCGCTCATGTATTCCCCCAAAGTGATATCCGCGACGATACTCATTTAGCAAAAACGCTTGGGAGGGCGTTTCTTTGCCTCTCTTAGGTCAAGCGCGGCCTTGAGCTCTAAAGGTTAGTCTAACCAACCCTTCAAATTTTCTTCGATGACACTTGCCAGTGCGGCGATATGGGCGTCATCGTCGTTCAAGCAGGGGATATAGGAAAAACTCTCGCCGCCTGCGTGCTCGAAGCTCTCACGGATCTCTTCGTTGATTTCTTCCAGCGTTTCGATGCAATCCGCTGAAAACGCCGGCGCCACCACTGCGATGTTCTTTCTACCCTGCTTTGCCAGCTCGGCGACATGATCGACGGTATAGGGCTTCAACCATTCCTCGGGGCCGAATTTGGACTGGAAACTGGTGACAATATCAATGTCTGCCCACCCCAAACGCTCCTGGAGTAGTTGCGTGGTTTTCTGACATTGCTGGCTATAAGGATCACCCTGCTGTGCATAGCGTTCTGGCATGCCGTGGTAGGAACAGACGAGAATATCCGGTCGGTTCTCCATCGATGCATAGGCCGCCTCAATTGATCCGGCCAGTGCATCGATATAGCTGGGATGATCAAAATAGGCGGGTACTGTGCGCGCGGCGGGTTGCCATGTCTCGTTCATCAGGGATCGAAAGAATTCGTCATTTGCGGTGCCCGAAGTGGCGCCGGCGTATTGCGGATAAAGCGGCAGGAACAGGATCTTGGTGCAGCCCGCGTCAACCATGGCCCGAACCTTGGATTTGGTTGATGGATTGCCGTAACGCATACAGAAATCAACCATCACCTGATCGCCGTAACACGCCGCCATCGCCTTGGCCATTTTAGCGGTCTGGTCTTTGGTGATGGTCATCAAGGGGCTTTCGCCGTTGTCGTTGTTCCAGATTGATTTGTATGCCGCGCCCGAGCTGAATGGGCGCTTGCTCAGGATGACCAATTGCAACAGCGGCTGCCATTTCCATTTTGGGTAGTCGATCACCCGCTGATCCGATAGAAACTCGCTAAGGTAGCGCCGCATTGGCCAGTAGGTGTAGCCGTCCGGAGTGCCGAGGTTGGCCAGCAGGATCCCGACCTTTTCGGCGGGCTTAGCAGCGTGGGTTGCTTGTACTGTGGCGTCCGTCATTGTGGCGTCCTGTTAGGCGTGGTCGAGCAGATGAATAGGCAAAACCCAGGGTGGGTCAATCAGACAAATGGTGCGCCGGGGTCATTCCGGCAGTTTGGTTTCCGGTACTTTCAGTGCATCGGCCAGTCGAGATCGCGCTGATCCGGGGCGCATTGGCTGCTGCTGGTTGTCCGATGGTGACCAGCCGGTAAGGCAAACCAGCTCAAACGTGGCGGGCAGGCGGCCCTGATCGGTGGCAAAATGCTGGCGGTACAAGTGGTCGGCCATCTCGAACATAAGCCGCGATGAGGTGTATTTTTGCCGTTGTGCCAGGGCGTTGGTTTCCCCCATGTCACGCAGATCGTGCATCAGATGGCTCATGTCTCGGTACTCGGCGGTCAGCGGCACCAGATCAGCAACTGGTAAGGCAAGCCCGGCGCGTTGCAAAAGACCACCCAAATCACGGATCTCACCCATTGGAGCAATACGAGGGGAGAGACCGCCGGTGATGTTCGTTTCAGCTTCGGCCAGCGCACTGCGGAGTTCGTGTAGTGTTTGACCTCCCAGCATCAGCACCAGCAGCAAACCGTCTTCTGTCAGCGCGCGGCGGCACTGGATCAGCTGGCCCACAGGGTCATTGGCCCAATGTAGGCTCATAGCGTGCACCACCACATCATGGGCGCCGGGTTGTAGCGCCAGCACGTCTTCGTCACGAACAATGACCGCGCCCGGCAGGCTGTTCTGCCAAATCTCCGCAAAAGGAGTGACAACTGCAGGCTTGCTAAAGGTTCTGTTAACCATGAGTAGCCGATCCTCCACCTCATCCCGTGCGGCTTCATGCAGGAACAGCGCTGCTGGTTTATGGCGGGCGCGATGGATGGTCAGGGCCTGGCGGTCGAACAATGTCGGAGGAGATTGTGTCATGGGGGCTGTTTAGGCTGATGCTGAGGCAGATACAAACGGCTGTTTCATTGATCTACCCACCCCGCTGTTTGGGGTGCGGGGGCTTGGTCGAAAGTGACTTTGGACTGTGTGGCACCTGTTGGCGGGAAACACCGTTCATTGGCGGCACCGTTTGCGAAGGCTGCGGAATGCCCTTGCCGGGGGTGGATGACGGGTTTCGGTTGGATTGCGATGATTGTCTGGCGCATCCTCGGGCGTGGAGCCAGGGACGCGCGGCTTTGTTGTACCGGGATCAAGCGCGAGCCTTGGTACTGGCGTTGAAACACGGTGATCGTGGTGACATTGCCAAACCCGCTGCGGGTTGGATGTTGCGTGCCGCGACAGCCATGCTGGATGATGATCCACTGATTAGCCCAGTGCCGTTGCATTGGACCCGGCTTTTGAAGCGACGCTATAATCAGGCGGCACTATTGGCGCGTGAGCTGGCATGGCAATCCAGGTTTGATTGTTGTGTGGACCTGTTGCATCGACAAAAGCGCACGGATTCTTTGGACGGAAAGACACGTGAACAACGATTTGTGGCGCTGGGCGACGCGATAACGCTCAATCCGCGTCATAAGGCGATAATGCGGGGGCGGGTGGTGCTGCTGGTTGATGACGTGATGACCTCGGGTGCGACCCTGACCGCCTGTAGCGATGCCTGCCTGCGGGGCGGCGCAAGCGATGTTCGTGTGGTGGTGCTGGCGCGTGTCACCAAACATTGATTTGCTGATCACGTTTTCGCGCGCCCCTCGCAATTGTTGCAATGCCCCCCCAAATCCCCCACAACGTCGAAGCTGAAAGAAATGGAGACCCGGATGAAAACGGTCGAAATATATACCTCGCCTCTGTGCGGTTTTTGCCATGCCGCCAAACGGTTGCTGACCCAAAAAGGCGTGACCTTTGCCGAGGTGAACGTGCTGTCTGACCCGGATCGCAAACCCGAGATGATCCAGCGTGCCAACGGTGGTCGTACCGTGCCGCAGATTTTCATTGGCGAGACCCATGTCGGCGGTTGTGATGAACTTTACGCGCTTGAGCAGGCCGGCAAGCTCGACCAGTTGCTGGCGGCTTAAAGACGGAGACCCAACATGCGTGCGGCCCTGTTGCAGATGACATCAAGTGATGATCCGGGTGAGAACCTGGATATGGTCGAGGCAATGCTGGCCGAGGCCGTGGCTGGTGGTGCCGGTTTTGTGCTGACGCCCGAGGTCACCAATTGCGTCAGTAACAGCCGTAAGCATCAGCAGGCCGTATTGCATCACGAAGAAGACGATCCAACCCTGACTGCGTTGCAAGCCGCAGCAGCGCGGCATGGGATCTGGCTGCTGCTGGGATCGCTGGCGGTCAAGACCTATGACAGTGATGGTCGGTTTGCCAATCGGCAATTCCTGATATCGCCGCAGGGTGAAATCACCGCGCGCTATGACAAGATCCACATGTTTGATGTGGCTGTGTCTCCTGAGGAAACCTACCGCGAATCAGATGGCTACCGGCCCGGTGATCGTGCTGTGGTGACGGATACTCCGTTTGGCCAAATTGGTATGAGTATTTGTTATGATGTGCGGTTTGGCTATTTGCACCGGGCGTTGGCGCAGGCCGGGGCAGAGATCCTGACCGTGCCAGCGGCGTTTTCACCAGTCACCGGCGCAGCTCATTGGCATAGCTTGCTGCAGGCCCGCGCTATTGAAACCGGCTGTTACGTTCTGGCCCCGGCACAGACCGGTAAACATTCGACCAGTGTGGGGGGGAGTCGGCAGACTTATGGGCATTCGCTGGTCGTCGCACCCTGGGGCGAGATTTTGGTTGATGCTGGCACTGATCCCGGAGTGACCTACGTTGATCTGGACATGGAAAAAGTGGCAGAAGCACGCAGGCGCGTCCCTGCGCTCACCCATGATCGAGAATTTGACGGACCCTGATGGACGATAACAATTCTCTTGCGGTCTCGCTGTTTAGCGAGATTTTGATGGCTGACCAACTGGCCCGATCACGCCTGACCAAGGCGCTGCCTAAAGGTATGGAGCTATCGCATTTTTCGGTACTGAACCATTTGGGCAGGGCCGGGTTAGAGCGATCGCCTGCGCAGCTGGCCAAGGCGTTTCACGTGACACGCGGTGCGATGACCAACACGCTGAGCAAGCTGGAAGTGGCCGGCTATGTCCATATCCGCCCTGATTGGGATGATGCCCGGCGCAAAATGGTGGCGATCAGCCCGGCTGGCCGCCAAGCCCGCGATGCTGCGCTGGCTGGTATTATTCCAATGATTTCCGAGGTGGTGACCGACTTGGGCAGCGACCGTGTGCGGGCCACTCTGCCTATCCTGCGTGAACTTCGGGCCAAGCTTGAAAACGAAGGTTGATTCGGCGATCTCAGAACGTAGAAACGGGGCGCCTGCTCCCAGACACCCCGTTGTTCCAATAGGCTCCGTGAGTGGAAATTTCCTATGGGAACTCAGTAGCATTCACTCGGTTTATGGGTTCGCATTACCCAAATAACCCCCAGGGTCATTCCTGAGTGTTGACTTAAAAGTACCATCCTCGCGAATTTTATTCAAAAGCGCAGAAGGATCGCCGCCTATACAAAAGGATAGTGCGGAGATTAGTTTTTGACACTGGCGGTGACATAATTGACGCTAAGATCACGCGCAGAGATCGACCAGCCCCAGGTGATTGGGTTGAACAGGAAACCCTTACGATCCACAGGGGACAGGCCTGCTTGTGACAACAGCTCAAACAGCTCGTCTGGCGTGATGAATTTTGACCAATCATGGGTGCCACGCGGCAACCAACGCATGATGACCTCAGCGCCGATGATGGCCATGGCATAGCTTTTGGGGTTGCGGTTGATGGTCGAACAAATTTGAAGTCCACCTGAGCGCAACAGTTGCTGGGTGGCCGTCAGATACGCCAGCGGATCGGCGACGTGCTCAACCACTTCCATGTTTAGGACCACATCGAATTGTTCACCTGCCTCGGCCATGGTTTCGGCGGTTGTGTGGCGATAGTCGATGTCGAGCCCGGATTGCTCGGCATGAACACGCGCCACTGGCAGGTTGCCCTCGGCAGCATCCGCCCCGACAACCGTAGCGCCCAATCGCGCCATCGGCTCGGACAGCAACCCGCCGCCGCAGCCAATGTCCAGCAAACGCAGCCCGGCAAAAGGATTTGCTTTGGTCAGGTCGCGATCAAATTCACCGGCGATCTGTTGTGTGATATAATCCAGCCGACAAGGATTCAGCATGTGCAGTGGCTTGAATTTTCCGTTCGGATCCCACCATTCCGCTGCCATCGCTTCAAATTTTGCGATCTCGGAAGGGTCCACCGTGGATTGAGGCGTTTGCATTCCTGTCTCCGTGTGTTCTTGTTAGCTTAACTCGTCTCAACCAGGTCAGTAATGGACAAACTCCAGGATCAAAAGCGCGCAGTGCAATATCTTCATCCGCCGATCGAGGCATTTGATCAGCGAATGGTCGATGTTGGCCAAGGTCATCGTATTTATATTGAGCAAAGCGGCAATCCGCGTGGGATACCTGTGGTGGTTTGCCACGGTGGCCCTGGCGGTGGCAGCAGTCCGGCGATGCGGCGCTATTTTGACCCGGATATCTATCGGGTGATTCTGTTTGATCAGCGCGGCTGTGGGCGCTCGCGACCGCATGCTTCGTGCGAAGATAACACGACGTGGCACTTGGTCGCTGATATGGAACTGATTCGCCGTCTGTTGGAAATTGACGATTGGATGGTGTTTGGCGGCAGCTGGGGTGCCACTTTGTCGCTGATCTATGCGCAAGCTCATCCCGACCGGGTGCGCCATTTGATCCTGCGCGGCGTGTTTTTGATGACAAAGTCCGAGCTGGATTGGTTCTATGGTGGCGGCGCTGGCAAGTTCTGGCCGGAAACCTGGGCCAAATTTGTATCCCTGATCCCCGAAAATGAACGTGATGACATAATAGGCGCATATAATAAGCGGTTGTTTTCTGGTGATGTTTCGCAAGAAGTTCTCTATGGTCGGGCCTGGTCAGCTTGGGAAAACGCGCTGGCGTCAATCCATTCAAACGGCAAGTCCGGCGAAAGCCACGGAGATTATGCCCGCGCCTTTGCTCGGCTCGAGAATCACTATTTCATCAACAATGGGTTCCTTGAAAGCGACGGACAGATTCTGGCCAACATGGGGCGGATATCCCATATCCCCGGGGTTATCGTGCAGGGGCGGTATGATATGATCTGCCCACCAGTCATGGCTTGGCGGTTAAACGAGTTGTGGCCTGCGGGTGAGTTGAAGATGATCCGCGGAGCGGGCCACGCGTTGTCGGAACCGGGAATCAGTGCGGAATTGGTGAATGTGATGAACCGTATAGCGGAGGAGCTGTAGATGAGTCGGATTGATCGCCGTGCCCTGTTTACGTCGGGTGCCGCCGCTGCGCTGATGGCGGCCACCGGTTCCTCGTTGTCGGCCGCACCGCTGCGTGGTGGTGCACTGCGATTGGCTGTTCCGCGTCAGGGTGAGTTTTTGCATTTGGTGGCGCGGGGGGCGCTGTACCACACGTTGACCGAGATTGCCCCCGATGGGGTTCTGCGTGGTGAGCTGGCCAGTCACTGGCACAGCAGCCCGGATGCACGAATCTGGACTTTTGAATTGCGCGCTGGGGTTCGTTTTCATGATGATCAGCTGATGACCGCTGACGATGTGATCGCATCGTTGATGGCGCATGATTTGCCTGTGGGCGTCGACGTTCTTGAGATTGCCGCGCTGACTGATTTGCAGTTCAAGATTAAACTTTCTGCTTCAAACCCTGATTTTCCTTACCTTTTGGCTGATCCGAAACTGATCATTGCCCGCGCGGGCCGTGTCGATGCGCCCCTGTCCGAGGCTTGTGGCACAGGGTGTTATAAGGTCGAGTTTTTCCAGGAAAACCGCCATTTTCGCGCATCGCGGGTCGATAACAATTTCAAGGATGGTCAGGCGGGTTGGGCCGACCAGATTGAGGTGATTGTCATCCCCGATGCCAAGGTGCGCGCCGAGGCTTTGCGTGATGGTTATGTCGATATCTCTGCGTTGCCTGATTCCAAAGGGCTGATTAAACGCGGCGATTTTCGCTACCTTCCGTCGCAGCAGGATATGGCGCTGGCGACCCACTCGGGGGTGGGTGTGCCAAAGGTGGTTGGTCGCCGTGCTGCACTGGATGATGGCCGTATTGCCGAACGGTGGTGGCGGGTTTAGGGCGCGCCCCACTCTGTCTTTGATGGGTTAATCGACACAAGTAGAACTGAGGGCTTGCAGACTCAGCCCTTCCCGCCTATATCCCGTTTCAACAGCGGCGCGTCGGGCCTTGGGTACGAAGCACCATCGGGATGATCGACGGGCCGTGCGCCCGTTTTTTTGTATGTTAACGCATGTGATGGATCATGATGACAAACGACCTGATTGCCAAAGCAGCCATTGATCGCCGTATGGCCGAGATCATCACTCCGGTGATTGAAGATCTCGGTTATGAGCTGGTGCGTGTCCGGCTGATGTCCGGCAAGACAACCTCATTGCAGATCATGGCTGACAAGCCTGATGGCGGTATTGAGGTAGATGACTGTGCTGTGATCTCAAATGCTGTGAGCGCCGTTTTGGATGTAGAAGATCCGATCCTGGACGCCTATGCTTTAGAGGTGTCGAGCCCGGGAATCGACCGGCCGCTGACGCGGTTGAAAGACTTCGCCATGTTCGAAGGCTATGAGGCCAAGATCGAGACAGGTGAGCTGATCGGTGGCCGTCGCCGCTTTAAGGGTGAGCTGGCAGGCGTCGAGGGCGAAGAGGTGCTGATCAACATCGAAGAGGGCACCATCGGATTGCAGTTTGACTGGTTGACCGATGCCAAACTGGTATTGACCGACGAGTTGATCAAAGAAATGCTGCGTCAGCGTAAAGATGCAGGCGCATTGAATGAGAACGCATTCGACGAGATCGAGACCGAAGGGTCCGAAGAGGAGAAAGAATAATGGCAATCACCTCTGCTAACCAGCTGGAGCTCTTGCAGACCGCCGAAGCGGTGGCCCGCGAGAAGATGATCGACCCCAGCTTGGTTGTCGACGCGATGGAAGAAAGCCTGGCCCGAGCAGCCAAAAGCCGCTACGGCAGCGAAATGGACATCCGGGTGGCGATTGATCGCAAAACCGGTAAGGCCACTTTCACCCGTGTGCGCACTGTGGTCGAAGACGAAGAGCTGGAAAATTACCAGTCCGAATTCACCGTCGAGCAAGCCAAGCAATATATGGCTGAACCCGCCGTTGGCGACACTTTTGTCGAAGAAGTGCCCCCGGTTGAAATGGGCCGGATTGCGGCGCAGTCGGCCAAGCAGGTGATCCTGCAGCGTGTGCGTGAAGCCGAGCGTGATCGTCAGTTCGAAGAATTCAAGGATCGCGCGGGCACCATTATCAATGGTCTGGTCAAACGCGAAGAATATGGCAACGTGATTGTTGACGTAGGCGCTGGCGAAGCCATCCTGCGTCGCAACGAGAAAATCGGCCGCGAAAGCTATCGCCCGAACGATCGTATCCGGTGTTTCATCAAAGATGTACGCCGTGAGCAGCGCGGACCGCAGATTTTCCTGTCGCGGACCGCTCCGGAATTCATGGCTGAACTGTTCAAGATGGAAGTACCGGAAATCTATGACGGCATCATCGAGATCAAAGCTGTTGCACGTGATCCCGGATCGCGCGCCAAAATCGCTGTGATTTCTTATGACGGTTCGATTGATCCAGTTGGTGCTTGTGTTGGTATGCGTGGTTCGCGTGTACAGGCAGTGGTGAACGAACTGCAGGGCGAAAAGATCGACATTATCCCGTGGAACGAAGATCAGCCGACATTCCTGGTCAACGCGTTGCAACCAGCCGAGGTTTCCAAGGTTGTTCTGGACGAAGAAGCCGGCAAAATCGAAGTTGTGGTGCCAGAAGAGCAGCTGAGCCTGGCGATTGGTCGTCGTGGCCAGAACGTGCGCTTGGCGTCGCAGTTGACCGCGCTCGATATCGATATCATGACCGAAGAAGAAGAAAGCGCCCGTCGCCAGAAGGAATTTGAGGCCCGCACCGGGTTGTTCATGGCCGCTCTGGATCTGGATGAGTTCTTTGCCCAACTTCTGGTTTCCGAAGGGTTCACCAATCTGGAAGAGGTCGCCTACGTCGAGCTGGACGAACTGCTGGTTATCGACGGTGTTGATGAAAGCACTGCGTCTGAACTGCAGGCGCGTGCCCGTGACAATCTTGAGGCGCAAGCCAAGGCAGCCATCGACGCAGCCCGCGCGTTAGGTGTCGAGGACAGCCTGATCGAATTCGACGGTCTGACACCACAGATGGTCGAAGCACTGGCAAAAGACGGCGTGAAGACGCTGGAAGACTTTGCAACATGTGCCGATTGGGAGCTGGCCGGTGGCTGGACCACAGAAAACGGTGAGCGAATCAAAGACGACGGTATTCTCGAACCTTTCGAGATGCCCTTGGAAGAGGCACAAAAACTAGTAATGACCGCCCGCATTTTGCTGGGCTGGGTCGATCCCGCCGACTTGGAGACAAACGAGGACGTTTCTGAAGACGCAGAAGAGCAACAGTCGGAGGCCGAGGCCTGATCTCAGGCCTCGAGTGATTGAACATGGGTGGCGGTAGCAACTCGACGGATCT
>Ga0209395_1005100_pt1 | contig 14950 bp, 16 predicted proteins | sample GOMGulsemesocosm_3_FD_184635 | JGI IMG/M metagenome (GOLD analysis project Ga0209395, IMG submission 184635) | Methane-oxidizing microbial communities from mesocosms in the Gulf of Mexico - GOM9D Gulf of Mexico (SPAdes) (version 2) | ecosystem: Environmental > Aquatic > Marine > Cold seeps... | reverse complement strand
AGCTCTGATATCCTGAAGCTAGCATCATCAAGTTACTTGGGTATATCTTGCTATTACTATTCTTATTGAGCTTGATCAATACCCACAATAGCCAAAAGGGTATAATGATTGTGTTAACTAAATAATATGGTATGAAAACATGCAAGTAAGTCAATTTTTCGATAACACGCTATTAAATAAATATAACACCAGTGGCCCTAGATACACTTCTTATCCTACGGCGTTAGAGTTTCATGATGATTTTAAGCATGAAGATTTTATTAAAGCGATAGATAACTCGCAAAACCGTGAATTGTCCCTTTACGTTCATATCCCTTTCTGCCACACCTTATGTTATTACTGTGGCTGTAATAAAGTGATTACTCGCCATCGCGACAAAGCCGACACTTACCTTGAATATTTAGCCAAAGAAATTGCACTACAAGCACCTTTATTTAAAGACTATAAAGTTAAACAGTTACACTGGGGTGGTGGTACACCAAGCTTTTTAACTCATCCACAAATAACGCAACTGGTTTCATTACTTAAAGAGAAGTTTGATTTTTCAGATGAACTCGAAATGAGCATTGAAATTGATCCACGTGAAATTGAAATGGACTTAGCTGAACATTTATTTTCACTAGGCTTTAACCGTTTGAGTCTAGGTGTTCAAGATTTAGATTTAAAAGTACAGCAAGCAATTAACCGTGTGCAATCAACCGAATTTATTGGTGACTTTATTGCTCATGCCAAAGAAGTTGGTTTTAAGTCGATTAATATCGATCTTATTTATGGTTTACCTCATCAAACACCAGTGAACTTTGCTAAAACATTAGATAAAGCACATGAGTGGGATGTTGATCGAATTTCATTATTTAGTTATGCCCACTTACCAAGTCGCTTCGCTGCACAACGTAAATTGCGCGACGAGTGGCTGCCCAATACTCAAGAAAAATTTGCTTTAATGAAACTCGCTGTAGAAACCTTATGTGACTATGGTTATGACTTTATCGGCATGGATCATTTTGCTAAACCTAATGATGAGTTAGCTGTGGCGCAGAGCGATGGCACTTTACATCGTAACTTCCAAGGTTATACCACTAAAGGCGGTTGTGATTTATTAGGTTTAGGTGTGTCATCAATTAGCTCAATTGGTAATAGCTTCAGCCAGAATATCAAAGATCTAAAAGAATATTACCAAGCTATTACTGAAAAGCAGCACGCTCAAGTTAAAGGTGTTAGCCTAACTGACGATGATGTTTTACGTGGTGAAGTGATTCAAGAATTGATGTGTAACTTGTATTTAGATAAGCAAGTGATTAGCGAAAAATACAATATTAATTTTGATGAGTACTTTGTAGATGATTTACCATTACTTGATACATTTATTAATGATGGTTTGGTAGAGAATACTGATAAGTATATTAAAGTTGAACAAAAAGCGCGTTTATTAATTCGTATTATCTGTATGAGTTTTGACGCTTATATGAAGAAGCATATAAATCAACAGCGCTTCTCTAGAGTTATCTAGTTTACTTACTATTCAAGGTCTTAATTTAGCGTCATCTAGTTAGGACGATAATCCCCGAACTGCTTGTCCGGGGATTTATTTTACTATCTATATATCCCCATATTTCTATCGGTAATGGCTTCTCGCCAACCCCCTAACCATTGTGATTTTGCTTCAATATTTTGATATGGGCACTGTTCCTTAGCCTTGCCGCCTAGGCCAGCCTGATAACCATTTGAATGCGCTCTACCTAATTTATCTCTTTTTTGTCTTTTCATTTACTCCACCTCATAAACACCTCGTAATTTTCTTATAAATCAATTGATAAACAATTTATAAACTGGGTTTTCTTATTACTAAATACTACAGAGTGGTCGATTCTGAAACTTTGCATGATTATTAATGGTATGAATTTTCATCAATCGACACGTTATTTAAGTGGATTTTTTGAGGTGATGCAAGGGAAAAAATGTAATTGCAGGGAAGAAGAAAGAAAGTAATTAAATAAAAATTCATAGGCAAATTTTGAACTAAAAATTTGCCTTTTCAAAACAGCTTGTTAGCAATTTACCACAGTGAATCGTTATTACTTGCTGGTTTAAAGTGATTCTTTTTTAGACAAAATTACTATAAAAAGAAGCCAAGCATACAATACTCATCGAACGATACTTTAAAATAAAGAGCTTAATTTTTAACTCCGTAATAAAGGTCGCAACATATCTTCTAAACCATTTAGTTTTACCTCATACATTAAAGCAAGTTGCTGTCCTAATTTCCCTTCAGGAAAACCCTTACTATGGAACCAAACCAAGTAAGGCTCAGGTAGTTGCAATAACTTCCTGCCTGCATATTTCCCAAACGGCATATTCTGGTTTATTGCTTCGATTAATGCTTGTTGATCGTCTAACAAAACGCTTCCTTAAAATAAGTTCTTGTCATATTAGTGACATCTTTAGGTCACAAAACCTTCATTTACAAACATTATACTGCTGTTAAATTAAAAGCGTAAGTAATCACTTTAAAGACGCACTAATCAAAAACATTTAGTACAAAATAACTTTATGTTTGAAAATTCAACAGACTTAAGGGAAAACTATGTCCATTATTAGAAAGCGTAGTGCAGCTCACAAAGCTTACCTGCCAGGGAATGTACGTGATAACCAATACATATTAGCAGAATTTACCTTAACCGATGACTTACTAGAACGTTTATCTGGCAAGTATAGTGAGACCAAGCCGCAACCTTATTATGATTTCTATCAGCAGTTATCCAGTCTGTTTTTTAAGCTTACAGATGAAGTTGAACTCGATAATTGCCAGTTTATTGCTAATGATAAATTAGCCCGTGTGCGTTATAGCCAAGAGATGCATCAATGGCAGACCAATCAACAAATTCTATTTTATTACAACCCCGAAAAACATCAGCTTAAAAAAACATTTTTTGATGGTAATAAACGTGCAAAGAAAATATGTTTGCTTTTTCTCGCTACAGGTAATGATATTCGAATTAATGCCGCTAGTTTTCACCAACGGGTAAGGCAAGTGGTCGAGCAGTTCTGCAAAGATATATCAATGGATAAAAGTGAAATGCGACTTAGAGATCATCAGCATCTTACTTATGATTTATTTGCTAAACATAAAGGCTGTAGCACTACACAAGTTCATAAATTACGAGAAATAAAAAAACGTTATTTTAGTCAAGAAGTGGTATTGCCAACCTACCATAGTGCGATGAGTTATGCGGTTGTAAGCTTAAATATAAGTAATGAGCTGCTAAAACAAGTTGAGATTGATAGTCATTCGAAAGACCCTTATAACCCTCTTTATACTTACTTAACGGATGTATTTTCAAGGGCAGCAAAGCGCTATAATTTAAATAATGGCGCGTTAGTAGCAAATGGCTTAGTACCAATTGTTAGGTACAGTATTCATGAAATCGTTTCACGTGTAGGTGAATTGCAAATGTTGGGTTATAACCCAGAGCAAAGCCCTTGCGGTATTGTTAGCAAATGGAATGCCAGTGAGCTGACGGACAATATTCAGTTAGTCTTCGTTGCAACACCTGAAGATCATTGTGAGCACGGCTTTGGTCGCTTTTTGAATCAAATCGAGCAAGCAATTGAGTTAATGGCTATTGAATTAGAAATAGCATCAAATAAAGAAGAAATGATGGTTAGATTTCATCAACACATTGCCTATAACTTTTAGGAAATCGTTTCATTATAACTGGGTTGTTCAAGCTGATTGAGGGCGCTTCTGTAATTTTCGTTGTAGCGTCCTTCTATGCATCGAAAGTTGTCTAGCTGTTGCTGAAATATTACCTTGGTTGGCTTTTAATACCTGCTGGATATGTTGCCACTCAACTTGCTCAGCCGATAAAATTTCCTCGTTATGATTATCAAGCTCAATATTCTCGGCACTACTGTCTTTTAGTGTGGCAAGTAAGGTTTGGCTGTCTACTGGTTTAGATAAATAGTCGTCAGCCCCTAATTTTATCGCCTCAACAGCGGTGGCAATACTGGCAAAACCCGTGAGTAATATTATGCGGCTATTAGGGCGTAATTTTCGTAATGGTGTAATGATGGATAAGGTGTTCTCTTGAGCCAGTTTCATATCAAGCAAAATGAAATCTGGTAGGTGTCTATGACAAGCTAGCAGGGCATCATTGTTATTATCAACCTGCACGCAATCAAACCCATGCTTAGTTAAACGCCTATTGAGAGTATTGGCAAAAATTAGATCGTCTTCAACAATTAATAATTTTGGCATTAATGAGTTAGACATAACTACTTCCTTATATTCTTTGTTCTGTAGTTTAAAGAGCTTCTGCTGGTTGTGATGAAATTGGTAAACTTAGCGTGACTAGCGCACCGCCATCTTGATGGTTAGTTAAGGCAAGCTTACCACCGAGCCTTTCTAGACTTGCATGGCTCAAGAATACAGCCATACCAAATCCTTGATTACTGTTAACAGGTTTTACACCTAATTCATTCAATTTTTTTAAGGTGAAGCCCTTACCATAATCGCGAATAGTAAATTGCCAGTTGTCATTAATTACTTGGCTGGTTAAGCTCAGTGATTGGCTTTCATTAGCTTTAGTTGCTCTGATAGCGTTATTAATTAAGTTGAGAATGGCGGGTAATAATGCCGCATCTGCCATTACAGAAATATCCTTTTCAGTTATGAGGCTGCTATTTTTCTGTAGCTCTAATGATATCTCGGGGTTGTTAACTTGTACATTGTCAGTGATTTCGTCGAATAATTGCTGACAATTAACGGCTTTAATTACCTGCTCTTTTATATCAAAAACCATTGCACGAAACTCAGATAGGCTGTCTCTACAACGGGTAAGCTGGCTTTGCATATCAATGACAATGTCATTATCAGGAAAGTCCTCACTTAGTTCATCTGCAAGTAGCTGTACTGTTGCTATGGGGGTTGCTAATTGGTGAGTAACTTGCGCTGAAGCGACTCCTAGAGAGGTCACTTGTTCTTGTTTTAATAGATTTTCTCGGTAGGCCGCAATGGCAAGTTCTTGCTGGTTAATGCTGCGCGCCATTTTTCCGACGACAATAGCAACGACCAGTGCAGAAAATAAAAAATTAATACCCATGCCAATAAAGTGTCCTTGCATATTGCCATGCATGACACTCATAGGTAATGACCATAATAAGATGCTATAGGAAATGATAGCCAGGGAAGCCACAATGGTAAGTAATATAGGTGTTAATGTAACAGCTGCAATTGCTATAGGAATAAGTAGTAAAGAAACAAAGGCATTGGTTGCACCACCACTAAAAAAGAGTAGCAAAGATAAAAAGATAATATCAGCACATATTTGCACTAAGGTTACTTTCTGACTTGCCTTACTTTCGTTTAAATGATTGTGACGGTAATAAAGGTAGCTGCCAAAAGTGAATAATATTTCTAAGCTAATAACACTGACAAGTGGAGCCCAGGGAAGTTGGTACTCTAGGCCAATATTAACAAAGAGTATTAATAATATTTGAATGGCAATTGCAACACAGCGCAGGGCTATAATAACCTGTATTTGACTTGTTCTTTTGAAAAAATGTGGCATAGTTTTCTACTGGATAAATTTTAGTATAATAACGATATGAACGTAGATAAAGATAACATCTTAGCTTAGTTATGAACAAGAAAGGCTGAGATGAATCATCAAAAGAGCAATGAATCAGGATGACATTAAATGACAGAACAAGTTAACGAACAATCAGAACAAATAGCAACTTTGGCTGGAGGTTGTTTCTGGTGTATTGAAAGTGCTTTCAACAGCGTGAAAGGAATTGTTGCCGCAACATCTGGCTATATGGGCGGTCAAAGTGAAAATGCTACTTATAAACAAGTTTGTGCTGGTGATACAGGGCATGCTGAAGTGGTGCAGTTATGCTTTGATAGTCAAATTATCAGTTATAAAGAAATCTTAGAAATATTTTTTAGTTTGCATAATCCCACGCAGTTAAACCGTCAAGGCAATGATGTTGGAACACAATATCGTTCAGAAATTTTTTTCCATGACAGTGATCAGCAAGATATTGCTGGGAAAATGATTGCAGAGATAAACGAAGCGCAATTATTTGAAGAGCAAGTTGTTACCCAAGTTAGCCCAGCGGTAACTTTTTATTCAGGTGAAGATTATCATCAAGAATACTTTAAGAATAACCCTGAAAATCAATACTGTCAGGCTGTAGTATCACCTAAACTTGCTAAATTTCGAGCTACCTTTGTTGCTAAGTTGAAATAAGCAGCGAGTTTTTCAGCGTAATATCTTCTACCGAAGAGAATTAACTCCACTATATTTAGATAAGGGACTAATTTCTTTTCGGTGGTGTAGTGATGAAAAAGAAAAAACTTATACTGTCTGCTGTTACTATTCTGGCTATTCTCTTTTGGCTTTATCCTACTGAACATCCCTATAAATTCCGACAAGTCAAACGATTAGCTGTTGCAGAAGATAATTATTTACTGCCTATTTCTCCACATATTAGCCAAGTTAACCGGCCTAAAGAAACGTTCCAATTTCCAATAAAGCTAGGTGAAGTGGGGCCAAGTAATTCACTGTATTCAGGACCCAAGCAGTACCCCTTTTATTGTATGACCATTGACTCTCATATCGGCCAGCCTTTAGTCGATAACCAAGAAGGTTTTGGTGTACCTGTCTATGGAAATTTAATGCAACGTAGTAATATTCTTGGTTACTCAAAAGATTGTCTATTCAAAACACACCTACAATTTTTTTATCTAAATCAGGATAACAAATTAGCCAAGCTGAAAACTGAGCAATTTAGTCATTTAGATTCTTTAAGAGATGCAAAACAACCATTGGAGTTATACCGTGCTGAGCAAGGTAGTATAAATCGCTTTATATATACTATTGCGATGGCAATAAAGCCTGAAGAGTTAGGCACACGTACTGAGAGTACTTTGTGGAATAAAAAACTGATTTATCAATTTAATGGTGGATCAGGAATAGGCTTTAGGCAGGGAAGACAAAAGGCGACAAGAACTATAGCTCGTCGCTTAAAAGAAGCACAAAATGGTTATGCCATTATAAGTTCAAGTGGTAATAGAACTAGTTACACTTATAACATGTTATTGGCGGAAGATACTGCAAGACGGGTAAAACGCCATTTTATTAGCTTATTTGGTGAGCCACTATATACGGTTGGCATTGGCGGCTCAGGTGGTGGTCTAGCGCAATATCTAATTGGCCAAAACAGTACAGGTATTCTTGATGGCTTAATTCCACAATATTCTTACCCCGATATGTTAAGCCAAACCATATATACATTAGATTGTGACCTATTTAATAATTACTTTACTTTCCGAGCAAGAGATAACAGTCGTTGGAATCAATGGGACCAAAGGCAATTACTTGAGGGCATGAATAGTTTACAAGACTTCCCACAAAAAATAGCATTTTTACAGCCTGTAGCACAATTAATGGCGGGCATGGTGCCGAGTTTCCCTGAGGGGAATAGTGAATGTATTAATGGCTATTTTGGCTTATCTACTTTTATTCATAATCCAAGGCAGGGTTTCTTGCGTCATTTTTATAGTGAAGATGTGGTTGAGAAAACTAACTGGAATTATTGGGAGGATATGGCTTGGTTATTTCGCCGAGATGAACACGGATTAGTAAAAAGTACTTGGGATAATGAAGGTGTGCAATATGGCTTGCACGCATTAAAACAAAAGCAGATAACACTAAGTGAGTTTATTCATATCAATAAAAACATTGGCAGCTGGAAAGAACAACGCCATATGAAAGCTGAAACAATTATTACGCCGTTTGGTCGTAAAATGCCATTTTGGCTGTCTTTGTGGGGTAGTGATAATATTACTGAAGTAAATGACAATCAGGCGGCACCAAGGCGTAGTGCGTCAATTGAAGCAATTGAAGCTGCCTACCGTGGTGGACAAGTTTTTATTGGTAAGCTTGATCTACCCATTATAGATGTTCGTCACTATTTAGAAGAAAAGCTCGATATGCACCATATGTCAGCCTCTTTTAGTTCTCGCTTACGCTTAGAAGAAGCAAATGGTCATTATGATAACCAAGTAATATGGGTGGCAAAACGTGATTTTGATCCTACCTACCAAGCCTTTACCTTGATGGACTTATGGTTGTTAAAGCGTAAAGAGTTTCCTGAACTTAATGCGGCACAAAGTAAGCCAGCACAACTACAAGATACCTGTTTTGATGACGATGGTGATATTTTAGCGCAAGGCAAGGATGTTTGGCATGGTAGTTGGAATGCTAAACGCAGTAATACAAAAGAGTTACAGCAAGGGGCCTGTGCTAAGCATTATGCTATTTTCTCTAATAGTCGAATTCAGGCAGAGGGACCGTGGCAAGGCAGTGTATTTAAATGTCATAAAATCCCACTCGAGCAAGCAATCAAACAAGGTATGTATGGTGATATAGAGATAGCTGGACAAATCCACTCTTTGCAGAAAATATTTCATCAAGGGGTATGCGACTATGACAGAGGGGATTCTGGCAGGCCTAAAGATATTTAAAGTTAGCTGTTAACTCGAATGATAGGCAATAAAAAAGTGGCATACTAAAGTTGCCACTTTTTTTAATTTCTAAAACCAAATGACTTTAGAAGATCGATCTGAAAGATGAACGACCACTGCGTCTCGATGAACGACGGCTTCTCATGCGACTATGTAGTTCATGACGTTTAGATTCCAACCATTCTTCACGAGTAATGGCTTCATCACCATGTCGGCCTTCTTCACGTTCACGATAAGCACAGAACTCTTCAAAAGCTTCTACATCGTCTTTAAACTCTTCAGCTACCAGCTCAATCATAATGGCATCATCTAAGAAGCCTAGTACAGGGATATGATCAGGCACTAAATCTTCAGGGTCACTAAAGTAAGCTAAAGCACTTAATAGTTCAGTACGTTCTTCGCTTGGTATTTGCCATTCACTATCTTCAATCATGGCAACAAATGTTTCGAGCTTTTGAATACGTTCACGAACAAACTCGGGTACATTGGTTTTGATATCTTGGCTAAGACTCTTAGCGTTAGCTAGTATGTCTTGTTCGCTAAGTTGATCAGCACCGGCTTGCGCCTTGTGCATAACATCACGAAAGTGTTCCAAATCTGATTCTGTTAATTCAAATTTAACTTCAACTGCCATTATAATTCTCCTGATTTTGGCTTTATCTCATAATATAATTACTGCTCAATTATGCTTAAGCATAGTTGACTAACTTTAATAGAGTTAGTTGAATTATATTGATTTGATCTATTTTGTTTTCAATTAATCTACCAGAATAAAGCGCAGACAGCACTTAATAAAATGAAGTTAAGTTAAGTTTTGTATTTAGTTTGTAACTTCTCATTGACATGATGGTATGCTTTTAATGTTTTTTGCTATTTAATTGTATATTTATTATGCCAACTACCGAAATAACCGAAACTGAGTCAACGAGCAAAATAGTTGAAGCAGAACCAACTGCTGACATGGTAACTGCCACTATTTCAGACAGTAAAAGTTGCGAAAACTGTCATCAAGCACTCAGTGGTCCTTATTGTGCCAATTGTGGTCAGGAAGCAGATTCAAAATTAAAATACTTCTGGGTGGTCATTATGCACCTCCTTGATGATATTTTTAGCTTTGATTCACGAGCAAGTAGAACACTCTTTCCCTTAATCACTAAACCCGCATTTTTAACGAATGAATATTTTGCTGGGCGAAGAGTGCATTATGTTCCGCCATTAAGGTTGTACTTATTCATCAGTATTGTTTTTTTTATTACCTTAAAGTTTTTTATTGTGTCTGATGATGGTGGTGGCATAAATATCAATGGCAAACAGGAGATTATTACAGAGGTTAAAAACCATCTTGAGCAATTGAAAACGGAACAAACTAGTCTGCAGAAGCTACCTTCTGAAAGCATTGAGGGTATTGATAAAGCAAATAAGCTTAATGCTGATATAGATAAATTTACTACTTACTTAGCGGATTTAAACCGTGAGTATAGTTCGGGTCAGAACAAACAGATTATTAAGATTACTCGTGAGTTAGTGGAATTGGAGTTTGAAAATGCCGAGGAGACGTTGTCATCAAAAGATCAAGAGCGATTTGAGACCTTATTAGGGAAACGAACCAAAGTACTTAATGGAGACTTAATTTCGGAAGAGCTCACTATCGGAAATAATAAAGATGGCACCATCACTTTTGATTTTTTATCTGATGAGCAAAATCAAAAGCTTACTGAATTTTCAAAAGAGTTAACAGAGAAAGCAGAAAAGGCCTTTAATTCAGATACAGGGCCGCTAATTGAACAGGTGATTGGTAAGTTACCTCAGTTGATGTTTATCTTATTACCGCTATTTGCCGTCTTGCTTAAAATAATGTTCATGTTCTCTAAGCGACTGTATATGGAACATTTAACGGTTGCTTTGCATAGTCACAGTTTTATCTTTATTACCGTGCTGTTGTCTGAGGTGATTGAACTGTTAGGTGGCAGTCTAGTGGCTACACATCCAAGCATAGCTAACTTTGCTGATCAGATTGCTGGCGGTTTATATTTATGGATACCCATTTATTTATTTATCATGCAAAAAAGAGTCTATAAACAAGGATATTTTTTCACCTTAGTGAAGTTTGGTATTATCGGCACTATATATAGCTTAATGATAACGGTTACTGGGGTTATTGCTATGATTTGGGGGATAATGGGAACTTAAGGCTATAAATTAGCTATAAGTTAGCTATAAAAAAAGCGATAGGCACTTTGTGCTTATCGCTTTTTTAGTGTTAGTGCCTGTGGCTATTTAAAGCGCATTGATAAATCAATCGCGTTAACATGCTTAGTAAGTGCGCCGCTTGAGATAAAATCGACACCTGCTTTGGCATATTCTTGTAAAATTTCAATGGTCATATTACCTGAAACTTCTAATTTTGCTTTTCCGCGAGTGGCAGTTACGGCTTGCTCTATCATAGCTGGTGTGAAGTTATCTAGCATAATAATATCTGCACCAGCGGTTAGCGCTTGTTGTAATTCATCAAGTGACTCCACTTCGACTTCAACGGTTTTATCACTGTGATTACTTTTCGCTGTCGCAACAGCTTGGGCAATACCACCACAGGCTGCAATATGGTTTTCTTTTATTAAGAAAGCATCAAACAAACCTATACGGTGATTTACGCCACCACCACAAAGTACCGCATATTTCTGTGCGCTGCGTAAACCGGGTAGGGTTTTACGAGTATCAAGTAATTTGGTATTGCTACCGGCAAGCTCTTTTACATACTGGCTGGTTAGTGTTGCTGTACCAGATAGACTTTGTAAGAAGTTTAATGCTACTCGTTCACCGGTAAGTAAAGTACGTGCATCACCTTCTAATTCAAATAAGGTACTATTAGCTGTAACGGCTTCACCATCATTCACAAACCAAGTAATCTTTGTCGCCTGTGCTGATGTTTTACCCAAAGAGTGATCAAGTTGTTTGAATACTTCATTAACCCAAGCAACACCACAGATAATACAATCTTCACGGGTGATCACTGTAGCAACAGCTTGTTCATTTTCTGGGATCAGCATGGCAGTAATATCATCACTTGCTTGAGGAGCGGCATCATTTACCGCACCTAAATCTTCAGAAAGTGCCCAAGTGATTGTTTTGCTGATATCTTGCTGTAATTTTTCTAATTGTGAAGTAAGCATTACTTTTTCCTATTACAGGGGATCCCGTAAAATTAATTGTTTACCTGTTTGCTGAAAGTCTACGCGTTTTAATGCGCTCATGCCTAAGAGTATTTCATCAGCTTTCATCGCAGGGTTAATGTGAGCGGCGACATTATACAAGAAAATATTACCTAAGCTCAATTGTGCTATTTCAGTTTTATAAACAGTGACTCTACCATTGGCGGTTTGTACCGGATAACTACCTTGAGCAATTAAACCTAATTGATCGGCAATATGTGCAGGAATAGAAACCTGGGTAGCACCGGTATCAAGCAAAAATGTTACCGGTGTATCATTAATCATGCCGCGAGCAACATAATGTCCTTGTCTATTTTGATTAAGTACCACTTCAGCCTGCCCTGCGGATGTTAAGCGCATCTCTGGTTGGCTATTAGGGTTGTATTGCTCATCAAGTACGTCTTGAAATAGAAACATTAATAATGCTAAAGCAATTACCCAAGCAAGCCAGACAAATATTTTTGCCATTTTGTTTGTTGGATCATATTCAGTCATACTAAATGCATTATTAAAGTAAGTTTGTTGTATTGTATGTTTTCTATCCCTTGCAAGAAAGGGCTAATGCCAATCTGTTTAATAAAGTGATAACTTCTTTATGCTAAATGGCATATACCTATAAATGAACGAATGAGAAATAACAAAGCAACATGAATGAAGTACTAACAATAACAGATGGTTGGTTAAATAAGGTAGAGCACTTAGCTTCGCCTTTTTTTACCCCGCGTGATCCCACCGATGAGATTAGCTTATTAGTGGTTCATAATATCTCATTACCGGCAGGTAACTTTGGTACTCCCTATATAAATGACTTATTTCTTGGCAAATTGGATTGCGCTTGCCATGCCTCGTTTAGTGATTTACAGGGTGTTGAAGTCTCGGCACATTGTTTGATCCGTCGCGATGGTAGCATTATTCAATACGTGTCATTTTTTGATAAAGCATGGCATGCCGGTATTTCTAGCTTTAATCAAAAAGAGCGCTGTAATGATTTTTCTATTGGTGTTGAGTTAGAAGGTACCGATGATATCCCTTATACCAGCGCACAATATCAGCAATTATTAACGTTAACGCTTTGTTTGCAAAATCAATATCCTGCTATTATCATGAGCAATATCGTTGGTCATTGTGATATTGCCCCAAATAGGAAAACTGATCCAGGGCCAGCATTTGACTGGTGTCATTTCCGTAAATGTTTAACTGAGCAAGCGACAAGGAACAACAACTAACATGAGTTTATTAAGTTTATTAATTGCATTAGCTGCAGAGCGCTCATTATCTGCCAAGGTGTGGCATTTCAATTTTTATTACCAGCATTATTTAGACTTTTTTAGCAAAAACTTTACTGCTAAACAAGGCTCAGCCGCCAGTGCTGCATTTATCATACTACCTGTCATAGCCACTTATTTCTTGCTCGAGATCGTTGATAGCGGTATTTTGCAATTACTTATTTCGACGCTGATTCTCATTGTTTGTTTTGGTTGTACCACGACTCGAAATAGCTATAAAAGTTATTTACATTCCGCTTTCCGTGGTGAAGAAACTACCACGGAGATGCATCACCAACAGCTATTAACCGATAAAAACTTACCGCAAATGGGCTTTGGTCAAGCACTCATTTGGCTAAATTATCGATACTATATTGCCATTATGTTGTTTTTTGTTGTCTTTGGCGCTGCAGGTGCTGTTTTCTATCGTTTACTAACGACAGTAATTGAGCAACAAAAAATCGAAAAAACGGGTTCTTCGATTGAAACTTGTGGTGAGCATATGCAGCAAACTGTTGCACAAGAAAATGAACAGCATGAAAGTCAAAGAACGCCTGATTTTTACCAAGGCTGCAAAAATCATCATGATGTACTTTTCTGGCTAGATTGGTTACCAGTTCGTATTGCTACTTTTGGTTATATGTTTGTTGGTCACTTTTCCAAAGCGATGCCCGTTTGGTTAGAAAGTTTATTTGATAATAGAAAACCTACTCATCAAGTACTTATTGATGTCGCTGAGAAGTCTGAAGACGTCATGGTTAATGAAGAGGACTGCACTGCCGAGCCTTGTTTACTGGTTAGGTTGGCCAAGCGTAATGTATTACTTGTTTTTGCGGTGATTTCTATTCTAACCCTAGCCGGTTATGTTTCTTAGAACCAAGCGTTAGAGTTCATTACCAAGTAGCCGCTATCAAAATGCTAGCGGCTTTTTTGTGTCAAAAATTCAGGAGATGGATATTTTTCTTCAATAATAAACTTGAATTAAATGATACCCTAGGGTATCTTATGTGTATCTAGGGTGTCATTTGATACCTAGAGGTTAAACTTAAATTAGCAACCACATAAAAAGGATTATCTTATGACTACACAATTAGATGTAAAACCAATGGATGAACAGAGCTATTTAATGCGTAACGCACTCTTGGGCGTGATTCTGGGAGCTTGGTTTTTAGGAGAGTCCCTGCATGGTTATTTTGAGCAATATCTGCAAAGTCATTCCATGATAAGTTTAGCAGTATCAATTCTTGGAGGTGTTATTTTTATCAGTATGATGGTTATTCTGATCAAGGTGATGAAATCTGCAAATAAAGTACAAAAGAAGACATTTTATTATGGAAACTTTGAAGATGAATATTTAAATTATGTTAATGCTAAGGGATATAAATACGCATTTAATTTTATTCTCATCTTCTTTTTTGTTGTGTATTTTCTATCGGGTTTGGATGGCACTGTAGCAAGTGAAGTTGCATTATCAACATCAATTCGAGAATTTTGCCAACTTACTGTAGGTTTGATTTTTATTAGTTATGCATTGCCGGTACTGTACTTATTAAAAGGTGCGGATGATGAATGAAGAGCTAGATAACAATATTGCCAAACTACGTAGCAAACAGAAAATATCTCAGCAAGAATTAGCTGATGCTATCGGTGTATCACGTAAGACCATAAGTACGGTAGAGACAGGACGCTTTACTCCTTCAGTTGTTATCGCATTGAAAATGGCACGTTATTTCGAAGTTCCGGTAGAAAGAATATTCGAATTAGAACTTAGTTAAAAAGCCTGCCAATATCTCGAAAATCAATGGTCAGACCATTCGGGTTTATTTCAAAAACACGCTAATAATCAGTAATTCTTTGCTGATTTAGCGTATTTCCCCCTTGCTTAAATAACCGCCTTAAACTAAATTAACTTGTCAAAAGAGGCAATATTTGCTATTTTATTG
>Ga0209395_1005097_pt1 | contig 14961 bp, 8 predicted proteins | sample GOMGulsemesocosm_3_FD_184635 | JGI IMG/M metagenome (GOLD analysis project Ga0209395, IMG submission 184635) | Methane-oxidizing microbial communities from mesocosms in the Gulf of Mexico - GOM9D Gulf of Mexico (SPAdes) (version 2) | ecosystem: Environmental > Aquatic > Marine > Cold seeps... | reverse complement strand
AATTTTTTCTGAACTCATTTTGTAATTGTTGTATAAGACCACATATCCACAATAGGAACCAAAACAGACGGTAACTCCATTATATCTACAATACAGGATCCTTATTAATTTATATTTAAACAAGGTTTAATGATTGTACCTTGCCATCCAAAAGTACATAAAAAAAGGTTATACGCATGTGTTGGTGTCTATTATTTATAGGAGCTAACAGTTGAGAAATATAAGTATAAGCTACCGTGTAAGTAGGAGTACTCGTTAATATGCAATGCATTAGTTAAAAAAGACACACTTATAGTTAAACAGGGCTTTATTCGTACACTTTAATTATTGCTTATTCAAGGAGTTTATGACATAGAAAAGCCTAATTTATTTCTGTACTTTAATTTTGGAGTGACTAGACTTTAGGATAATTAGAAGATGTTCTGAAGAAGGGGGGACATTATTGAAAACAAAAAAGCCCAAGGAGATAGGACCTTGGACTTTTTCTTTACTTAACAACAGCCGTTGAAGGCCGTTCTTAAGATGGGGTCAATTTATATTGTATTATAACTTTGTGCTTCCTTTTTTCTTTTTGGCAGTATTATCAATACTTTTTGGGGAATTTGGGTCGGGGTATCCAGAACCTTCAAATACGTCTGTTGCCCAAGTTTTATGCAATTGATTTAACTCCTTAACAATTTCAGGATGTTTAGAGGCGTAATTAATTTCTTCAGGATGTTCATCATCTAAATTTGCCAAATAGTATTCAGGCATCTCGAATTCCTTTTCAGGATGTGTGGAATGTTTACCGGTAGTATCATGACCTTTGTAAATTAATTTCCAGTTTCCTTTTCTAACAGCCCACATTTCTTGCCACATCCAATGGAGTACTTCATGAGGTGATGCTGCTTCATTCGATTTAATAACTTCAACAATGCTTTTACCATCCAATTTGTTTTCAGGAATTGGAATATTTAGAATATCACAAATAGTAGGTAAAATATCTAAATTCACAATAGCTTGATCTCTAGAGACTCCTTTGGGGAATAATTTAGGGTAACTTATAATAGCTGGTACTCGCAAGCCTCCTTCAAAGAAGCTCCCTTTTGCACCACGCCATTTTCCGGTATATCCACCACCTCCATTTCCACCATAACTAACATCCCAATTGTAATAATCTTCCGTAGAATGTCCGTTGTCACTCATGTAGATTATAATGGTGTTCTCTCTTAATCCCAATGCATCTAATTTGTCCAGCACCTGTCCTATACGATTGTCTACAGTTGTAATCATTGGGGCATAAGAGCTTCTTGGCCATTTTAAATGCTCATATTGTGCTACAAATGCGGTGTCTGGTTGCTCTGGATAATGAGGTAAATTGAATGGAAGGTATAAAAAGAAAGGTTCATTTTTATTTTTCTCCATAAACTTATTGGCTTCGGCTACTTGCATGTCTGGGAAATACTTGCCGTCTTCAAAAATTTCTTCTTTGCCTCTGTACAAATCATGAAATTGAGGTTTCTGCCATTTTGCATGTAAAAATTCGTGGGTATAATAATCTATAAAACCACCTCTAAAACCAAAAAAGGCATCAAATCCCTGGTCTAAAGGTCCGTGATCCATGGTAGCACCTAAATGCCATTTTCCGAACAGTCCGCTGGTATACCCATAGTCCTTTAAGTGTTCCGCAATAGTGATTTCTTTTAAATCCATAACTCTTCCCTCATTGTCAGCAGGGCTACAGGAAGTCCACTGGTTTACACCACTTCGTTGCGGTGCTCTTCCTGTTAAAAGAGAAGCTCTAGAAGGACAACAAACTGTGTGGGCATAGGCTTGTGTGAATTTGACTCCTTGGGTAGCTAATGCGTCTAAAACGGGTGTTTCAATGTCTTCTGCACCGTAACAACCGGCGTCTAATGTTCCTTGATCATCTGTGTAAATTAATACGATATTGGGCTTTTGCTTGTCTTCAGTACTGTCAACTTTACTTGCAGTTTGTGGGTTTGAAGTGCAAGAAACTAGGCTTAAACTAAATACTAAAACGAGGAATTTAATTATGTTTTTCATTTATTGGCGAATTAAAGGTTGGTTTGATAGGAAAATTACTGTTGCTTTCTTTTTGATTTTTTGTGCGCGTTATACCTAACCATTCTTTCCTTTCCAATAACATTTTTTAGTTGTCTATTATATAGGGGGTTTATTTTTTTTATTGCTGCTTTTTTTGTGTCAGGATCTGATTTGTACTTTTTTCTTAAGGTTACAGTTTTTAATTCTTTTTCGAGAAGAATGTCATAGACTTGAGTTTTTTCAGCTGCTGTTAATTGTAATACTTGCGTCATTTCTTCTGTATGTTGCCTTACAGAGGTTTCTACTTTTGATTGTGCAGATGTGGTATGGATAAGTAGTACTCCAAATAATAAAATAAAAATATTTTTCATGAATGATTTTTTAGTGATTGCCACAAATGTAACGTGTTGATGAATCAAGGAGTGTATGGCGTATTTCAAATACTAACACAAATGTTTCATGGTTGAATATTGTGGTACTTTAATAGTGATAGCACGTTTATTTTGTGCTTATCTTATACACGGTTGCCATGGTGTCAATTACTTTATTAGGAGCGGTGATTTGCAATCCATCCTCATTTAATATCCATTCAATTTTTTCTTGAGTATCTAGTAATTCTACTTTTTCAATCTCCTTGGAGAATTCCTTTTTATGGAATGCATTTAAAAACATTGTTTTTCCTACTTCGGGAATACCTAACACGATTGCATAAATTATATTTCCTTTCGTCGTATAGCGAATATCTTTATTTGAGTATTTAATTTTTAAGAACTTTTTAGCATTTTTAAAATGTCCATTTGGTTCTTTTGTAGGTCCTTCTCCAAAGGTGTACCAAGGTCTTGTGGCATAAATAGATTCTCCATATTTATTAAGCCATGTCCCCATATCTAAAAGAACGTTCTTTTGATCTTCTAAGATGGTACCATCTGCTTTTGGAGAGATGTTGAGGAGTAAAACGCCATTTTTACTTACAATATCTATCAATACATGTAAAACATCTTCTGCAGGTTTAATTTTTAAATCCTTTGTATAGCACCAGCTTCCGGTACTTACCGTTTCATCGGTCATCCAAGATTTAGGTTCAATGCTGTTTTTTCTTGATTTTTCTAGGTCATCTACACTTACAGTCAATGGTAAATCATCTTGTTTTCGAACGATAACTACTTCTTTATTCAATTTTTTTGCTTCATTTAAGTAGTAGGCGCAAAACTTCTGGCGGTATGCTTCTGGTACTTGATCTAACCAAGAGTCGAACCAAACGATATCGGGTTGGTATTGATCAATGACTTCCTTTAATTTTCCAAACCAAATATTTTCATTCCATTCATCTTCTGGGACATTTCCGTACAACAATGCTAGTTCAGGGTTGTTTTCGGCAGGAGGCATTCCTTCAAATAGGGGATAGTGTGATTTGCTAAATTTTCTTGTATCTTTTTTGTCTAGAGAAAATTCCGAAGCTTCTTTTCCTCTGTAGCGTTGCAATTGTTTGGAATGATGAAAGGTAGTTATAAACTTCAATCCCTTGGCTTTAATTGTTTTTTCAAGTGCTCCAGTGATGTCTTTTTTAGGGCCTTTGTTTTTAGAATTCCAAGGCGTTATTTTACTGTCCCACATAGAAAAACCATCGTGATGTTCGGCTACTGGTCCAGCAAATTTAGCTCCAGCTTTGTAAAATAAATCAGCCCAATCCTCTGCATTAAAATGTTCTCCTTTAAACATTGGAATAAAATCGTGGTATCCAAATGTTGAAGGGTGTCCATAGGTTGCTACATGATGCTTATAGGCAGCATGCGTTGGAATATGCATATTTCTTGGGTACCATTCATCGAATTCCGCAGGCACAGAATAAACACCCCAATGGAAGTAAATTCCAAATTTAGCATCTTGAAACCAGTTTGGAGCTTCGTTGTGATTTGCGAGTGATTCCCATGTATTGTCATAGACTTTAGGTGTTTTTTCTTGAGAAGTGTTTGTATCAGTACAAGCAATAAAGAGGATGCTTAAAACCAGCAGGCTTAATTTATTGAAGAAATTTTTCATGTGTTTAAAATTTTGTAATTAGCTAAAAATAGTTCAAAACTAGAGACCAGATGTAAGCTCTCGTTACACTCGTTCTCACATGATTTTATTTAATCAAACCCTTGTGTGTATTTTTTGATTAAAAAAAATCATGTTCGTTTTATAACTAATTTTTAGTTTGCTTTTGGTGAATGGTTGGTTCTGTTGCGTCCTTTTGTTGCTTTTTTATTAAGTTCTGCAGGAGCAATATCGTATAAAGAGTTGGGTAATTTATCGTAGATCGGCTGTGCGTCTATCTTAGGGAATTTGTCAACTTCTTTCTTAAATTTTAACAATGCAGCTACCACTTCCTTATTGTTACTACTAATTAGATTATTTGTCTCCTCTAGGTCGTTAGTTAAGTCATATATTTCTGTGATTTGCTGTAATGTATCCACAAATACTTTATACTTCTTATCTCTTAAGGCTCTGTCTCTAAATGTGTGAACATTAGTTACACGTCCGTTGTCAATCCTTGCAGCCAACGATCCCATGGTTAAAATCCAATCACGATCGCTATTTTCTTTTTTTCCTAAAATTAAATCTTTAAAAGATTTTCCATCAAATTGATATTCCTTTGGAAGTGTTGTTCCGCCTAAATCTGCAAACGTTGGAAGCAGGTCTGAAAAATCTATTAAAGCATCTGTTTGCACTCCTGAAGGAACTTTTCCAGGCCAATTAACGATGAATGGTTCATTGACACCGTTTTCAGTTAAATAGGTTTTTCCTCCTCTAATTGCACGACCATCTCTATGTCCAACGATGGTTCCTGAAGTTCCATTGTCTGTAGTCCAAACAATAATTGTATTGTCTCTAATCTCCAACGTTTCTAAGGCCGTGAGTAATTTCTTTAAGGTGATATCAGTATAGCGAACCATGGCTTTGTGCTTGTCCATTTTTGAAGTCACATTTGGTTCTGTAGGTGTTGAGGTTAAAGGCCCATGAGGTAAACACATTGGGTAATAGATCATCATAGGATCTTTTTTGTTTTTCTTCATGAAATCAATAATGAAGTCAGTAAAAATATCTTCTCCAAATTCGCCTTCATAAGTTTTACTTCCTATTTTTGTATGAATGTATGGATTCCAATATCTTTCTTTACTCTTTTCTTCGTTGCCACCTTCACCACCTGTCCACATGCAATAATCATCAAAACCATGAGAAACCATGGCTTCAGGTTGCAATCTAAAATCATTAATTTGCCATTTTCCTGCAATGCATGTTTTATAACCAGCATTCTTCATGATTTTAGCAATACTTGGGTTTTTTTCTGAATCAAAATTGGCTCCATGTCCCCATCTTGGCACATCATAATGATTGACCCATCCATGACGAAAAGGGTATTGGCCAGTCATAAATGTAACTCTTGAAGGGGTACATTGTGGCATAGACCAGGCATTGTTAAATTGCATACCGTTTTTGGCAAGTTTATCTATAGTGGGCGTGTTTATATCGTCAGCATTGTATTGGCTTACCCATTCTTTTCCCATGTCATCCAAGAGTATAAATAGGATGTTTGGTTTTTGGATGTTTTCCGTTGTTTGAACTGTTGTTGTTTTTGCACCATTACAATTGATGGTTAGTCCAGCTAATACAAGCGAAATTATGATGTAATAAAATGATTTCATTGCTTAATTAAGAGTTTTAAAGAGTAATTATTTTACCGTGAATTTCCAGATATGTCCTTTGATAACTTGATTGTTTACAAGCGCATCAATTCGCCAATAATAGGTGTTTCCAACAATTAATTTTCCAGGAGAAAATATATTGTTTTCTTGGCTTCCTTTAAACGCAACGGAGTTTTTAGTAGCTTTATTTACCGTATCAAAATCTTCTCCAAAATAAACATCGCTGGTGTTGGATTTATACCCTTTTAGCCACATTAAATCGGCATTTTGTTTGACAGTTGTAGCGTTTGTTGGAGGAACGGGTACCGAGGTAGTTTTGGCTTGAAAACCTGGAATCCAGTAGTTTTTAGCACCATATTCATAAGCTCCCATATCTGGTGCTTTTCCTAAAAAAGGAATTTCTTTTCCTTTAATAAATGCACCTCCATCAACCAATTCGGAATCTTTTTTAGGTCTGAAATCTAAATTGTCAGGATCTCTTAATTGAGAACGTACATCAGCATTTTTAAAATTACCCGACCAGTTGTGGTCAACTATTCCTGGAACCGGATATTTTTTTCCTGGTTTTGTTCTGTGCCCTGAAAATTTATTGGATAGATTATTTCGAGTAATTGTTTTGTAATTTCGGCCTTGAATAGGGACATTGCTAGAAACAATTAAGTCGTTTAAATGATTGTCGAAACTTAGGTTGTTGTAGATAAAATGGTTGTCTCCTTTAAAGAAAATTCTATCTGTTTTCCATGCTACATTATGGTGCATATTTCCATTTTCTCCCCAAGGAGAGTTTGGGAGATTCATATTATCAAAACGCAGGCCTTGTTTTACGGTGTTATGTACCCAATTATAACGTGTTTGAGATTGATCTTGAGCAGCAACACTTATTTGAACTAATGAACCATCATTTTGTAAATAGCCTGAACGAGATAAATCATTTAATTCGATCGTGTTTTTTATACCTGCCTTGTATAACTCAGAGCCACCGGTGGTATGGATGGTATTTCTTTTAAATAACAATTCGGATGATTTTGACATGTTTAAAGTCCATCCACCTTTATAAGTACAGCTATAATCTATATTGTGCATATAGTTGTTTTCGATAATGTTGAATGCGCCATTCATGTCTAAAGCGGGTCCATCAGCATATTCAAATTTGCAGTTTCTAATGGTGTTAAAAGCAGGTTCTTTCCATTTTTTTAGAAGCATTTTAGTGACGTCCATTTCTGACAAATCATTCAGCATACGCTTGGAATAACTAGGGTATTTTAAGTCGCAATTTTCAATGGTGATATGTGTACTGTTAAACGTATTAAAAGTAGTTCCAAAAAAATTAATTCCTTCAATTTTAATATGGGAAGAATTCCGAATATCAAATGCGTAGGATTGAGTTTTTCCTGTTATTTCAAATTTATTTGGATGTTTCCCTTCTGGAGTCCATAAATAAATGAGATTACTTTTAGCATCATAAAACCATTCGTTTTCTTCATCTAATAGTCCTAATTTACCTTCTAGAAAATAGCCGTGTCTTTCAATTTTTCCTTTAGAGCTAAAATGCACTTTAATGCCTTTTACTTTAGTGTCGTATTTAAAGTTATCAGTCCCTTTTACATGTGTAGTTATGGTCGATTTAAATGTTTTAAATGATCCAGAATTCACGATAATAATAGCGCCTGTCAAATCTTCATTTATTGCTGATAGTTCTTTATTGAAATGATGCCCGTAACTTCCTTTTCCTTTTTCTGGCCAAGCCATTGATTTTGTTTTGTCCCATACAGAGCCATCCTGCCAATTTCCGTTAGGCCAACGCGCAGAAGTCATCCCTTTTTTATTGACAAACAATTGCCAAATATCATTATCAAGTGTTGCTTTAAAAATAGAGCCCTCATGTTTTTTCCATTTTAAATTTAATAATTCTGTTCCATCTAACACAACATGTTCATCATTGTAAGCCTTAAATACAATTGGATCTTGTGAGGTTCCATGTAATTCATTTAAACGCACCAATGCATGATAATTCCCTGCCCGGACATAGCAAATATCTCCAGCTTTCATTTGTTTTGAAGCCTTTAAAATTGTTTTGAAGGGTTTTTTTAAGGTGCCAGGGTTTGTATCGTTTCCTTTTGTGGAAACATAGTAGGTATTTGCTTGAATCTGTATTGCTACAAAGAAAAGAACGGATACTATATATTTTAGTTTATTCATTGTTTTGAACAAATTTTAGTGTGTTGGTTTTGTGATTCCCTCGTCGTAAAATTTGTAATCTCTGTGATTGTACAAATGTTTTTTTATAGATTTTGGCGAGGTATAATTTTTATAAAATCTTTTACCTGGTGTTGTTTCCCAAAAAGGGTTTTCTTTGGTAATGGCCGGGAAATCCTCTAAGTATTTAGAAAACTTTTCCCTCTCTGCTGCATACTTGGGATTATTATTTATAAACTCATATCCTTTTCCATATCGGTGGTTTCCTGTGTAATAGAACCTGCCTTCTGGCATTCCTAATAATGGATTTACAACCTCTAACATGTAATTTTTGGTTCTGACAAGTTGACTTGTAGCTACAAAACCATAAATCCAATCTTTTGTGCTATTTGTTTTACCAGTTAGAAAGGGTTTTAAACTGATTCCATCGAACTTTTTCCCTTTAGGTAATGTTGCCCCGGCATAATCAACTAGGGTAGGAGCAATATCCGAAAAATCAGTCAATTCATCAGTGGCACCTCTTTTTTTAATGCCTGCACCAGCAATGATGTTGATCACGTGAGACCCTCTTTCTACACCTCTTGTTTTAGCAGTAACAGCGGTACCGTTATCTGATGTGAAAATGATAATTGTATTGTCAGCAATGCCTAGATCCTCTATTTTTTGCATCACTTTTCCTACTAAAAGATCCATGTACTCATTGAGTGATTTAAAGCGTAATTCATTTTCTTTTCCACTCACTCCGCCTAAACTACCAACTTCTCCTCTTAAAGGGTTGGTTGGTTGCCCTGTTCTTGTTCCGTGGGGAGCAACACTTGGCCAATACGCTAAAAAGGGTTTCCCTTCGTTGGTTTTACGTTCCATAAAATCCATGATAAAACTAGCAAAGATATCTGGTCCAAAATCAGTAGGTTTAGTGTCTAATAGTTTGTGGTTTTGAATAATTCCTGGATGCCAATATCTAGAAGTCGTTTTTTTATCTTCCAATTGCCCCGTAAATTTTGGGGATCCTGGTAGTTTTGCGATCTCTTTAAATCCTTCCCAAAGGCAATATTCTTCAAAACCTACTTCATCTTCATAAGGCATTGAATTTCCCGCATGCCATTTCCCGGCAATTGCGGTAGCATAACCAGCTTCTTTTAATAATTTTCCAAACGCTTGATGGTCTTTATAAACCTCTTTTTTACTATTTCCTAACCATAGGCCATTTTGAGTAACACCAGTGGAACTTCCGTATTGTCCGGTCATTATTTCTACTCTGGATGGACCACACATAGCCGAAGCATAACATGTTTTAAAAAGTACACCTTGAGAGGCTAATTTATCTACATTAGGAGTGGTTGCTGCTTTAGGTAAACCATAGCAAGCATACATCTCTGGGCTCACATCATCCAACATAATTAAAACGATGTTGGGTTGTTTCGTTTTTTGTGCTGTACTATTTAGAATACTGAGACTAAATAGTACGATGATTATAATAATGTTTTTCATAATTTAATTGTTGAGATGTTAAATCTTACCAGAAATCATAGGCCTCTTGTCCTGCTCTGTTCCTATGAAAATTTGGTTTTCTTCCGTCTATATCCTGCACATTATATTCTATTAGGTTTTTGGGGAATTCCTCTAAATTTAAACCAATTTTAGAGAAGTCAATTTGTTTAAAGCCTAATTTGAGTGCTGGAGATTCAGATTTTAATTTAAAGTTAGCTTTTGAAACGTCCACAAATAGTGGGTCGGCTATAATACTATGCTGTTCAATACCTGTCTTTCTTTTAGAAGCAACATATTTTTCTGCTTGTGTAATATTTTGAGCACAATAGAAGATATTGTTGTCGGCATCACAATCTTCTGGTTTTGAAATTCCTTCGGATGCTCTGTAAGAAATGTTATAGTATTTAATGGCATCTTTAGATTCATAATAGATGTTATTTTGAACCTTTGATCCATAATCAGCAGCTTCGTCAGGATACGAAGCAAAACGAATGGATTCTCTTGAACTACAATCTACCATGATGTTATTTACAATATGATTAAAACCTTTATGAACAATTCCTGAAACATTGGCCATATAAATAATGTTGTTTTCAAAAGTTGTACCACGTTGCCAATCATCTGTTCTCATAACTCCTGAAGCATGACTAGTGATATGGTGGGCATAATTATTTCTCATGATATTTCCTTCACCTGCACCCGATACATTTAAGGCAGCACCATCGGCCAATTCTTCCAAAGCTCTGTAGATTTCATTGTTTTCTACAATATTATTTTTAGCATGTAAAAACGGGGTGTATTTTTGCCAGAAAGTACCTTCTTTAGCAATGGCTGCATCAATTTCGTTCCAACGAATTGTTTTAGAACCTTCATCAAAATCAATGTCTCTTTTTTGAAGAATAGGAACTCTAATTCCACATATACCTACTGCTTTTCTAGGCACATGATGTATTAAATTATTTGCAACCGTGTTACTACCACTTTGCCAAATAAAAACAGCAGCTCCCATTTTCATTACCCTTCCTACATGATGTATTACATTATTGCTAATGGTATTGTTTTTATTGACATCTTTTGTTCCCGGTCCGTAGCCACATAAAAGTATTCCCATATGACCAACAAAATCAATCATGTTGTTTTTTATAGTAATATTTTGTGCATGTAAATCTAGTCTGATTGCCGATCCACCACTATTGGTAAACCTACATTGGGTAACCTCACAATCTTCTGCTCCTCTGAAACGTAACATAGCATTTCCTCTGTCAAATTTATCCCAATCATGTTGAATTCCCCATCCTTTATGTCCTTTCCACCAAGAGTCTCTCTCTCCGTGTTGAAATGTTAAACCTTTAAAAACGATGTTTTTTGTAGGGATGTCTTTGGCACCATCGTAGTCTATTTTTCCTTCAATTCTGAAGTATTCCTTTAATTTCGGGGCTACAATGTTATCAGAAGGTTTCCCTTCTTTTGGCCAGTAGTAAATTTTACGTTCTTTTGTGTTTAAAACCCATTGGCCGGGAGTATCCAAATGATCGATCACATTCTCGACCCATGGTTTTGTGTGCGATTTTTTTGCGGCAGGAGGTGCGTTGGCTTCTAAAACGGTCCAGGCTTCTCCTTTCTCTTCATCCACAGATTCTAGTGTTAACATATTCATGGTCCAAGGAACAGGAGCAAAACCCACTTCGATGTCTTCCAAATTTGGCCATGATTTTAAGATGTTTTCTCCTTCTAAATCTAGTTTTCTTAAAAGATAACGATCTTTATCGTGAAGTACATTCATGCTTTTTGCACCAACATATTCTAGATCTTTAAAATCGAATCCTTCTTTTTTAGTTCTTTCTAACCTTGTATCTCCGTTAAATAATGTGTGAAAACGGTCCATTCCTTCAGGCATATCTGCAACCCAAACATTTCCTTTTGCAATTACAGGAAGTGTTTTAGGATAGGTGTCTAGTTTTTTCCAATCTTTAATTGGTACTCCTGAAGAGATGATTGGAGTTTCTTCTTTATATGCTGAATAAGTGATTTTTGTCCCTGCTGCACCAGAATCTTCTAGTCCGAAAACAATGGTCTTATCTAAAGTGTGCGTTCCTTCTCGTAGATATACTGTGATGTCTACTTGTCGCTCTTGTTTTGACAAAGTACGAATCGTTTCTTTAGCGAAATCTATTGTTTTAAAAGGTGCGTCAATGGAACCATCGTTGTTGTTATTTCCGTTTGGAGCTACATAAAACGATATATGTTGGTTTTTTTGATGAACGCAGCTCAAAGCGATTAATGCCAATAAGAGTACTATTATTTTTTTCATCTAGGTAGTATTAAAATTTTAATTGTCAAGGATAAAATTAATCAATAAAATAAAAAGGTATTAGTCTAAATGTTTCAAATAGTATAAATTTTACGACACAGCTGAACTGTGAGTCCTTGATTATAAACGTATTGTATTAAATGTAAAAAAGGACTGTTTAAAAACAGTCCTTGGTCACTCTAATTTAAACAAAAATGAATACCTAGTTCAGTGTTTTGTCTAATTTTTTGAATTTTCTAGGGTAATTTTTGGTGATACCAAAGCTTTCGATAGATACATCAAAAGGTTTAAAACCGATTTTCTTGAGTAGTTTCTTGTTTTTAATACGGTAGTCCTGTTTATTAATATTCACAAATTTTGGATTCATAATTACACCGTTAGCTTCAATGCCATTGCGTTGTTTCTCTTCTAAATCTTCTTTGGCTCCTGACCACCAGTAGTTGTTATAATCCATATTGTATTCATAAGGAATTGTTTTTGTACCAGCTCTATGTACAAACATTTTTCCCCATTTGAATACCGAATTTGGAACAAAAGTATCAGAATCACTATACATTATGTTAGATGTAATGTCAGATTCTGGCACAAAAAATTGTTGTGGATAGGCTCTAAAATGAATTCCTTTGGCGCAGTTTATCAATAAGTTGTTTTTGATAGTGTTTACTCCTTTATGAATAATTCCAGTTTTAGCCACTTTGTCTAAAATATTATTTTTCATGATGGTGCCATCCTGCCAATCGTCATTTCGCATGCCAACATAGGGAATATCGTATAAATAATTATGTTCAATTACATTACCCAACCCTGCTCCAGATACATTGATACTAGATCCGTCGCTTAATTTTAGCATCGTTCTTTCAATTCTATTATCTGCAACGCGATTATTTCTAGCGTGTAAATATGGTGCATAGCGTTGTTGTGCTTCTAAGGTACTGTCTATAGTTTTTTCTATTTCATACCAACGAATGGTTCTAGAAGCTTCATCAAAATTATCTTCTGGTTTCATTAAAATTTGACAGCGTACTCCGCAAAGTCCAATGGCTTTTCTAGGTACATCATGGATATAGTTATTTGAAATTTCATTGCCTCCACTTTGCCAAGCAAAAATGGCGTGTCCATGCCAAACAATTTGACCACATTCAAAAATAATATTGTTTTTGATGGTGTTATTTTTATTGACATCTTTTGTCCCAGGACCATATCCTGCTAATAGAACCCCCATATGACCAACATTGTTAATTAAGTTGTTTTTGATCGTGATGTTTTGGGCGTGTAAATCTAAACGAATTGCTGAACCACCACTATTGGTAAAATGACACTCTGTAACTTCACAGTTTTCGGCACCTCTAAAACGCAGCATTGCATTGCCGTAATCAAAGGTGTCCCAATCGTGTTGAATACCCCAACCTTTTCTGTTTTTATACCAAACTGTTCTGTCACCATGACTAAAGGTTAGTCCTTTAAAATTGATGTTTTCTGCAGGGATATCTTTCGATAAATCATATTGTATTTTTCCCTCCACTTTAAAGTATTCCATTAATTTGGGTGCCACAATGTTTTTTGAAGGTGTTCCGCTTTTTGGCCAGTAGTATATTTTTCTTGTTTTAGTATTGACACACCATTCTCCAGGTTCATCTAAATAATCGATGATATTTTCAACCCATCCAAAACGGTGCTTTTTACTTGAGAAAGGTAATGCATTGGCTTCAAAAGCCATATAGGCAATTTTATTCTCCATATCTACAGATTCCAACTGAATGAAATTAAGGTTCCAAGGGACGGGATTAAAAAACACTTCTACATCTGATAAATTGTCCCAGTCTTTAATCTGATTTGTAAAAGGAAACATTCTTAAATGAATTCGGTCTTTATTATAATAGGTGTTTTGGCTATCAGCTCTTCGAACTTTCTTATTTGGAGGCATTTGAAATTTCTTGCTTTTTGCCCTTGTTAATCGGGTGGCTCCATCATACAATGTTCTGAAGGTTGTTACGTTTTTTGGCATGTCCGCAACCCATACATTTCCTAGTGATTTTGCTGGCATTCCTTCAATATTACTTGCTTTTTTCCAAGAAATTACTTGTTGACCTGAAGAAATAATTGCTTTTTGAGAATCAAAAGCCTCATAGCTTACCGTGAAGTTTGAAGGAGAATCATCAAGTCCAAAAACTACAGTTTCGTTAATAATGTGCGTTCCTTCCAAAAAATATACATGTACATCTTCTGTAAGTCCTTTTTTTATCAATGTTCTTACTGTTAATTTTGCTTTTTCGATACTTAAAAAAGGAGTGTTTTTACTTCCGTCATTACGGTCACTTCCTTTTGGAGACACGTAAAAGTCTTTTGCCGAAACTTGGCAAATGATAGTGGTAATAAAAATAATACTTAGAATTGCGATTCTTTTCATGATGAGATTTGTCTTTTTTTCTTAAAGTAAAATTACAATTAACTTAATAAATAAAAGTGTTCATTTATTTCAAAGAGTAACATTATCGCTACGTATAAAATGTAATATAAACAGAAGTTTATTCAATGGAATTCAAAGAGGATTTACAAGTGTTGTGTTTCTTAGGTGTTGAATAATTGTTGTTTAGCTGTCATTTGAAATATAATTGTTACTATTTGAAATATCTGTATTATTATCACTTTGTAATATTTTATTTCTTTGGTTTATCCAAACTTAAATAAGAAAATTATGAAAAAAATTACTCTTTTAATACTTTTTGCTATTCCGTTTTTAGGAATGTCTCAAACTTGGGATTTTACAAATACTAATGATGGCTGGACTGCTCTAAATACAGTTGCTACTCCTCAAATAGATTATTGGGAGTTAACGAGCAAAGCTGCTAAACCAAATCTAGGACTGAAGCATACTTCACCTTCTGTAGATCCATCGTCAGATCATATTTTAGCAATAACAATGAAAAATAAGAGTATTTCAGGACCTGAAATGATAAGAGCTGCTGCAACAACAACTTCAGGAAGTATCGGAGTTAACGTTCCTATTAGTCGTGGAGATACAGAATATAAAACATATTATATAGATTATAGTGGAAGTGCTAATTGGACAGGAACTGTTAGTGAGATTAAGCTCTTGTTTAAAAGTGCAGGGAACACGACCTATACGGGTACGGGAACAGAAGTTTTTGATATTGACAAAATTGAGATGCTCTCAGCTATTCCATCAATTGAAATGCATGATTTTAACTTCGATAGTTCTGTAGAAGGGTG
>Ga0209395_1005092_pt1 | contig 14965 bp, 10 predicted proteins | sample GOMGulsemesocosm_3_FD_184635 | JGI IMG/M metagenome (GOLD analysis project Ga0209395, IMG submission 184635) | Methane-oxidizing microbial communities from mesocosms in the Gulf of Mexico - GOM9D Gulf of Mexico (SPAdes) (version 2) | ecosystem: Environmental > Aquatic > Marine > Cold seeps... | reverse complement strand
CTGACTTGCTGTTGTTAACATCCTTAGCGTTCGGTGTGTTGCTTGCCGTCTGCCTTGTCTGTGGGGGCGCATTCTATAGAGATTTGGATTTGTGTCAACGAATATATCAAATTAAATCAGAGTTATTCATTAACGATTATTTAACGTACTATTTTAATGTTTTTTGAACATAAAAAAGCCAGCTTAGAAAGCTGGCTGATACATTTTTAACCTTAAAGGTTAAAGCGCAAATATATGATGTTTCTTCTTACCGACTTTCACTAATAAATATTGGCCAAATTTCGCATTGTCAGCAGAAAACAATGCTTCACACTGCATGTTTTCTTCTAAGCTAATCACTTTGCCATTAATAGTGACAGCTTTTCGGCCTAGTGCATCTTTTACTTGCTTACCGGATGCTGCCAGTCCTTCATTTGCCAATAGCGTGGTCAGCGGCGTATCACTTAAACTCGCCTTTACTTCATCTGTTAACAGCGTTGTTGGTAATCCATCTTGTGCTAGTTGTTTGAAGTCGCCTTCATCTAACTCATCAAGATCACCTGAGAACAAGGCATTACTAATACGCATCGCTGCTTCTAATCCTGCTTTGTCATGTACTAGTTCTGTCACTTGACGCGCAAGTATAGCCTGCGCTTGTGGACGACCTTGTGCAGCTTTATCTTCTTCTTCTATTCTAGAAATTTCTCCAACATCTAGGAATGTAAAGTAGCGTAAGAAGTTATAAACATCGGCATCGGCTGAGTTGATCCAGAACTGATAAAAAGCATAAGGAGATGTTTTATTAGCAGAAAGCCAGATAGTACCGCTTTCTGTCTTACCAAACTTAGTACCATCAGACTTAGTGATCAAAGGCAGTGTTAATCCATAAGCTTTGTTGCCGTTCATACGACGTGTAAGCTCTGTACCGCCAGTGATATTACCCCACTGATCAGAACCACCAATCTGCAATGTACACTCATGGCTTTTATTCAATTGTTGGAAATCAAATGACTGCAAGATCATATAGGTAAATTCAGTGAAGGAGATCCCTTCTCCTTCTCTATCTATACGCTGTTTCACTGACTCTTTAGCAATCATCTGGTTAATAGAGAAGTGTTTGCCCACATCTCGTAAGAATGTCAGTACATCTAAATCTTTTGTCCAATCTAGGTTATTAACGACTTCAGCGCTATTTGCGCTACCGTCAAAGTCTACGAACTGGCTCACTTGAGTCTTTATTTTCTCAACCCAGTTTGAAACGGTAGAGTCATCATTTAGTTTACGCTCTTGCGCTTTAAAACTTGGATCTCCAATTAATCCCGTTGCCCCTCCGACTAGCGCGAGAGGCTTATGCCCGTACTGTTGAAAACGTTTTAATGTTAACAAGGGAACTAAACTGCCAATATGTAGACTATCTGCTGTAGGATCAAATCCGCAATATAATGTGACACTTTGGTTTTCTAGATGCTGTGCTAATTCTGCTTCGCTGGTCATTTGGGCGATTAAGCCACGACTACTAAGTTCGTCTAAAAGTGTTTGCTTACTCATATATTGCTCGATGGCCTATATTGTGATTTTGTTCAAGTCCAGCTATTCTAGCGACACAATTACCAATGGACAATAATTAGTTAATCATATGGTAAAAGGAAGTTTCACGTTGTATGGATATTTACGTATATGATTGTAATATTTTAAATAGCATTAAAGGCCTTCTCTCTTGTTTAGTTTTTTGAATTTTAACAGACTTAGTTTTAATATTTCTCGCTCTGTAAAAGCTGTTGCTTTTCTACATATATCGTTTGTGTTTTTGCTAATGAGTAGTATTTCACACTCTCAACAAAATCCAAACATTCAACGCTCTGCCGACTGGCTCCATCTTGAGGTAAAACAAGGTGACAATCTTTCAACCTTGTTCTCACGTGCAGGGTTGAGTGCTCAAGAAGTATTAAAGGTCAGCAATGCCACCAGCGATGCGGGTACTTTTGTTAGAATGATCCCTGGAGAAACTCTTTCTCTATTAATTAGAGCTAAAAAGGTTGCCGAAATTGAATATTGGATTACGACCGACACTTATATTCATATTGTAAAATCAACAGACACTAATCTATTTCAAATCACCCAGCGTATCCGCACCACCAATGAGCCTAAAGAATCTAAGTTAACTCCATCACCAAGTGTCGTTACAGCAAGTCCTAGCCAAAATAGCTTATCACCTATCGACATTACTGACTTTAGCGCAATCGAGCGCACCATTATCGAAGTCACTCAGTCCGAGAAGTTAAATTCTGTATTTACTAAAGCAGGGCTTAACGCTCAAGATGTTACCAACATTATTAATGCCAGTACCGACAAAGATTATTTTAAGGAAATGCAAAATGGCGATAACTTTAACTTCTTAATAGTTGATAATGAATTACTGCAACTTGAGTACTCAAATAGTGATAGCAAGGTTGCTTTCACTCGTGATGTAAAACTTTTAGATACTTATACCCGTTCTGACTCTTCACCCTCCTCTGGTAATACCAGTCAATTGATTGAAGAAAACCCAATTCAAGCGCTTTTAAACACTCCGACTTCAGAGACTGATAATTGGATCTATTACAATGTACTCGCGGATGATAATTTATCGACACTATTTATCCGCGCTGGCCTGTCGCATACCGATGTCCACTATGTGGATAAGGCGACTAACGAAGAAAAAATCTTTAGCCGTATGCAAGTCGGTGAGAAGTTGGCTTTTCTGATTCGATCAGGGGAGCTTATCAAAGTTAAGTACATCATTAATCCACTCAAAAGCGTTTTAGTGACACGCACAGATAAAACGGATTACATTTACGAAACACTTGAACGCTCTCCGGTTAAGAAACAAGTGCTAGTAGGCGGGCAAATCAAAAACTCATTATATATTGATGCACTTAATGCAGGCCTCACTAGTAACCTTACAATGAATTTCGCCAAAGTATTTTCCTGGGATGTCGATTTCTCGCAAGACTTGCAACCTGGAGACGAATTCCAAGTCGTTTACGAGCAACTAACCATTGATGGCAGTAAGATTAAAGATGGCAACATTTTAGCGGCACAGTTCAAAACCGGCGGTCAAAATTTAATTGGTATCTTTTATCGAGATTCGCAAGGGGATGTCGGTTTTTATACCCCCGATGGACGCAGTATGCGCAAAGCCTTCCTACGCATGCCTGTCGAGTTCGCACGGATTAGCTCTAAATTTAACCCAAGACGCAGACACCCTGTTTCAAATAAAATTCGTGCTCACAAAGGGGTGGATTACGCAGCCAAAACCGGCACCCCAATAATGGCATCGGGAAACGGTAAAATCATATTCCGAGGCCGTAAAAACGGCTACGGCAATACCATCATTATTCAGCACGGTTCTGATATCAACACTTTATATGCGCATATGTCTGGCTTTAACAAAGATTTCAAAACAGGAAGTCGCGTACAACAGGGCCAGGTTATAGGTTACGTCGGCGCAACTGGACTGGTAACTGGCGCACACTTGCACTACGAATTCAGGGTCAGTGGCGTACATAAAAACCCTTTAACCGTTAAACTTAAGAAAGCGGAAAAGCTACCTGAAAGCGAGCTAGAAAATTTCAAGCAAGTTGCTGCAAAAGTAATGAGCAAATTCAAAAGTGAAGAAACCATTGCCAGTAAAAAGCCAAACTCAAATCTCTAAAACTGAAACATATTTAGGCGTCATGTCAGGCACCAGTTTAGATGGTGTCGACATAGTCGCCGCCAGCTTTAATCCTGAATTTGAAATTTTAGCGCGCCAAAGCTTTGCTATGCCCGTCGCTATAAAAGCCCTGATTCTAGAGCTTTGTGCAGCGGGTGATAATGAGATTGAAAAACTGGGCCATCTAGATATAGCGTTGGCCCAACTCTTTGCTCATTGCTGCAATCAATTAATCGCTAACAACTCTGATGTTTTCGATACCTTATTGATTCGGGCGATTGGCTTGCATGGTCAAACGATAAGGCACCGTCCTTATAACTTCCCCTCGCACAATTTTAGTTTGCAAATCGGCGATGCCAACACTGTCGCCGAGCTCACAAACCTTACTACTGTTGCTGACTTTAGACGTAGAGACATGGCAGCAGGAGGCCAAGGTGCACCTTTAGTCCCTGCATTTCATCAATCACTATTTCAGTCTGAATATGCTGACCGAGTCATCGTAAACATTGGTGGCATGTCTAACATCACGCTTTTATCAAGGGACAAGCAAAGAGCTCTCATCGGTTTTGATACCGGGCCTGGCAACGTGCTCATGGATGCTTGGATAAACAAGTGTCAAAATAAAACTTACGATAAAGATGGGCACTGGGCGCAAACAGGGACTGTCAATAATGCTCTATTAAGTGAGCTAATGGCGCTGGATTTTTTTAAACAGCACTATCCCAAAAGCACCGGTCGTGAACAATTCAATTTAGACTGGCTGGATCAATGTATCAATCAAGCCAACAGTTCTGACACATTAAAAGATAATGATATTCAAGCAAGTTTAGTTGAGCTCACTGCGCGCACTATCGTTGATCAAATCATTGAGCAGCAATTTTCTAACGCTGAGGTTTATATCTGTGGCGGTGGCGCGCACAATCACTATCTTATGCAACGCCTTAGTGACTTGCTTTCTAACGCTGCATGCGTGACAAATACAAGTAAACTGAACTTAGATCCGGACTGGGTGGAAGCAGCCGCTTTTGCGTGGCTCGCTAAGCAAACTTTGGCGGGACTTACCTCGAACTCCAGTACTGTAACAGGCGCTAAAGGCGAGAGAATTTTAGGTGCAATTTACCAGCCCTGAGGGTCTGGCATAATTATTACAAGGCAAACGATGAACCGCAACCGCAAGTCGTTGTTGCATTGGGGTTATTAACAAGGAACTGCGAACCCTGTAAACCTTCTTTGTAGTCAACTTCGGAGCCTGTTAGGTATTGCAAGCTCATCGCATCAACGACTAAGCTCACGCCTTCTTTAGTAATGACCGTATCATCTTCTGCCGTTTCTTCGACAAAACTAAAGCCATAAGAAAAACCAGCACAACCACCACCTGTAATATAAAGGCGCAGTTTTAACTCTTCGTTTTCTTCCTCTTCAATAAGGATTTTTACTTTAGCAACAGCGCTGCTACTAAAACTTAGCGGGGGTTCAAATTCTGACACAAGTAATTCTCTATTATGGATACTCTAATATGCGAGACTATCCCTTACCCTAGCAATTTAGTCAAGTATCTTCTATTTAGTTTCCATCCAGAAACAGTCGCCTAATGCGAAAGTCTCAATCATTCAATCTGAACCATTGAATCACTCTCGCCACAGCCAAATTTCTGGATAAAAATGAATTGTAGCTAAGCCATCGTTATTCATAATTTAGAAAAGATGTTTATGCATTGCTTTATTTTCAATGATTTATTAGCGAAGTATAAATAGCCCTGCGTTATACTGATGCACACAATCCTAGATACGGCTGTTGAGTCACGAAAGAAAGCACAAGCTCTTGGTGCACCTAGAAAACTATAAAATATTTTTATCACCAACGAGGTGACTACTAAATTTTATAGTTTCCTATGCACACCAGTTTCTTGCACTCCTTTTTCGCGCTCAATCGCCGAATCTAAGATAAAAACTCTAAACGCGGCGACTTATTTCTTGGTAACTGACAATTCATGATTAAAGCTAACTTTTCACTGCAAAATTTTCGCCATCAATTAGCCAGCTACGAGGCACTACCGCAACTTGTGGCTCTTGGCTTATTGAGTGGCGTAGGTTGTGGTTTACTGATTGCGCTTTTTAGGTATGCAATAGATACTCCACTGGCTTTTTTGTTACCTCTGCATGTCGAGAACTTTGAAGGCCTAACTTCCTATGAACGATTTATATTACCGATCATCGGTGGTCTCACTCTCGCATTAATGTACAAGTACTGGCCGCTGATCAAAAACAAAGTTGGCGTTGTACATTTACTCGAGCGACTTGCCTACCATCAAGGACAAATCCCCGGAAAAAACCTCATTACTCAATTCATAGTAGCTGTCATAGCGCTTGTCTCAGGTCAATCTGTTGGCCGCGAAGGGCCCGCTATCTATTTAGGGGCTAGCCTTTCAAGTGTCTTAGGTCAATTATTACGCATCCCTGATAATTCCCATCGCATTCTTATCGCCTGTGGCACTGCCGCTGCTATTTCTGCCGCTTTTAATACTCCACTTGCCGGCGTTGTGTTTGCGATGGAAGTTATTTTACTCGATTACACTATTGCAGGCTTCACGCCGATTATTGTCGCTTCTGTCACTAGTGCCCTTGTTACCCGATTAATCTTTGGTGATGAGCCAATTTTTCAAGCACCTGCTTTTGAAATTCTGAACTACTCTGAGATTCCGTGGATAATCGTGCTGGCTGTCGCTATAGGCTGCCTCGCCACTGCCTTTATAAAAATCATGCTTTTCACCAGAGAAATGGTGAGAATTTCGCTGAGCATTAAGCTCGCTATTGCCGGCCTTCTCACCGGTGCAGTTGCTCTCTTTTACCCGCAGGTAATGGGTACCGGATACGACACCATCAGCGATACATTTTCAGGCAATTTAGAGCTAAATGTACTACTGGCTATACTCGTCGCTAAAGTAATATTGACACCGGTCATATTAGGCTTGGGTATACCGGCAGGCCTTATTGGCCCCAGTTTATTTATTGGCGCAGTGGCAGGCGCAGCGTTGGGAATAGCAGGCAATTTGTTGGTGGATATCTCAGTATCACATATAGGCATGTACGCCATGTTAGGTATGGGTGCCATGATGGCAGCGGTCTTAAATGCCCCGCTGGCCGCTTTAATCGCCCTGCTGGAACTAACCCACAATCACAACATTATTTTCCCTGGTATGATTGCGATTGTTTGTGCTAATGTGACCACTCGTTACTTATTCAATACTCCCTCTGCTTTTCTAGCGACACTGCAAGCTCAAGGATTAGACTATCGTTTAGAACCTATGGCGCAAATATTAACCCGCGTCTCTGTAGCAAAGGCGATGACTAAAAATTTGAGTATTGTTGAAAACCATATCTCTTTAACTGATGCTCAAAACATTAATAATCGAAAAACTATGTGGGTTGTTATTCGCAATAACGATAAGCTCACCACTTTATTTTTGGCAGTTAATCTCAACAACTTTCTAGAACGCGATTTAGTCACCTCGCAAGAACTCATCGAGCTCGAGCGCATTCCTGCACAGCGCTTTGCCGTTCACTGTATTAATGTGCGCGCGACACTGCATGAAGCTCTGCAAAAAATGAATAACCAGGATATTGATGTGTTATGCGTATTAGATCATAAAGACCATCTTCTAGGAGTGCTTTCTCGTACCCAAATTGAACACTATTACAACACTAAGCAGTATCAATAAGCCCCAAGTTAGAATATCGCTGCTTGACGCAAATAGGATATAAATACTAGGTTTCTCAGTCTTAAATTCACCTTAATCTTTACTGGTGCAAAAGTAACGTTCGAGGGATAATGCCTGCATTTAAATACTTATCAACCCCTAAAGTTTAGCGGGGTATCACTTTGATGATTTAGGCTGAGTCTATATCATCTATTTAGAATCAACTTTACCGTCTAAGGATAATCACTATGTCTCGCTCTGAACAACTTTTTGCCGCCGCTCAAAAACATATTCCCGGTGGAGTCAACTCTCCGGTTCGTGCATTTAAGAGCGTTGGTGGCTCTCCGATCTATTTCAAAAAAGGTCAAGGTGCTTACCTTTTTGATGAAGATGATCAGCGTTACATCGACTATGTAGGTTCTTGGGGACCAATGATTTTAGGCCACGCCTACCAGCCTGTTATCGATGCTGTTAAATCTAGCTTAGATATGGGATTAGGTTTTGGGGCACCCACCGCTGTAGAGACACTGCTCGCTGATAAAGTGTGTGAAATAATGCCTTCCATTGAAATGGTACGCATGGTGAACTCAGGCACTGAGGCGACTATGTCTGCGATTCGATTAGCACGCGGCTATACTGGACGCGACAAAATTGTAAAGTTTGAAGGTTGCTATCACGGACACTCTGATTCACTACTGGTTAAAGCGGGTTCTGGCGCGCTCACGCTTGGCGAACCTAACTCTCCCGGTGTTCCAGTATCTCTTGCCGAGCACACTATCACTCTTAATTTCAACGACTTAGAATCAGTCAAAAGCGCCTTTTCCGAAATAGGTGATCAAGTCGCCTGTATTATCGTAGAGCCCGTCGCTGGCAACATGAACTGCATTCTACCAACAGCGGGCTTCTTGGAAGGTTTGCGTGAGATCTGCGATCAGTACAACAGCGTATTGATTTTTGATGAAGTCATGACAGGTTTTCGAGTGGCCTTAGGGGGTGCACAAGCAGCCTTTAATATCACCCCTGATTTAACTACTTTAGGTAAGATTATTGGTGGCGGTTTACCGGTTGGAGCCTTTGGTGGAAAGAGAGAAATTATGCAACAAATTGCGCCATTAGGGCCTGTTTACCAAGCGGGCACGTTATCGGGTAACCCACTATCTATGCAAGCAGGTCTTGCCATGCTTAACGCACTGACTGATGCCCCTGAAATCTACGAGCAATTGTCTGCTAAATCAGAATTTCTAACGCAAGGGCTTGAGGCCGTAGCACAAGCTGCTGGTATCAATATTGCCACCAGTTATATCGGCGGCATGTTTGGCGTGTTCTTTACTGATCAAAGTGAAGTTACCAGTTTTGCACAAGCCACAGCTTGCGATACTGACCGTTTTGCATTGTTTTTCCAAGGCATGCTGAAAGAAGGTATTTACTTAGCGCCCTCTGCTTACGAGACAGGTTTTATGTCAGCAGCCACCAGCCAAGCTGATATTGAAGCAACTATCGCTGCGGCAGCCAAAGTGTTTGCCACTCTATAATGCTATTTTTCAGTTACTTAGTGCTGGCACTTGCCAGCATTATGGCCGCGCTTTTAGTTTATCGCCAAAGTGGACCATTAACCGAAAAAAGCAAAGTTGCAGCCAGTATTGTCGCTATATGTTGCCTGTTAATCACACTGTCTGCGATCACTCCTTTAGTGGTCAATGGCCGCAGTGACGACAGTGAAATGCTACGTTTAATGTTTAGTAATTTACAACTCTATTTAGCGCTTCCTTTGATCTGCACAATAATTTTGTTTAGAGGAATCGGTAAAGACTACAGCAAAGCCGCTTGGGGACGCTGGAGTTTAGTCTTATTAGCACTATTTGAGTTGTGTAGAAGAGCAGAGGTAGGAGACTATTACAGCGTGAGTATTGCTGCGCTAGGTAGTTTTTGTATTGCTGCTGGTCTTATTTATAAACAAAAAAAGCTGACAGTAGTGCCATATATAGCATCCATTAGCTTTGCAGGCACAGCGCTTATGTTTTCACCGCATATACAGATCAATAGCACCTTAGATCATCTTCGCGAACTTAGTACTTACAATATTGTACTCGCGCTTAGCTTATGCTTAGTAAATTTTTGCTTTAGCAAACGCTTAGACACGCGCTCTAAATAATGACTTAAAAGCTTGGTAAACAACATCCAGACTAACACTTACGACCTGCTCTGGATGTTGTTTTTATCTGTTTCTACTTCCTTAGTAACTCTGCGATTTTTGAAAAGCTTTATTGGCGCCTAAAGCATCACCTGACTCTGAACGTACTTTAGCTAGCGCACTCCAAAGTGCACGCAGTTTACTGCTTTGTCCAGCGGCAACAGCAATGCCTTTCAACAACATCTGTTCCGCTTGCACATACTCACCTAAACGCCTATGCACTTCACCGAGTGAACGATACACTTCAGGATCTTTTGGAGAGATCCGCAGTGCGCGTTCAAGGCTTGCTTGTGCAGCATTTAATCGACCATTATTTGATTGATACTCCGCCGTATTAAGCAGAGCCACAGCCGCAGGCATCTGCGCTTTTGTCGCTACTTCTTGTGCTTTTTCCTGCGAACTTGCCTCTGTGTTCTGGATGGCACTAGGATTTGTGGTCGTCTTAAAAGACGGTCTTACATCAAACGCCATCACTTCTACCTCAGCGCTTTGCTCTATCACTCTTGAAGGCGTATTAGCACTTCCAGGTATGCTGCGATCTTCAATAGCGACGTTATTCACGCCATAGGCAGAACAACCAGCCAACACAAACAACATAGCACTAGCAAACAACATTTTAGGTGCACAAAAAACCCTACTCATAAACGACCCTTTGGTGTATTTAATTTTATCTGGCGCTAATTGTGCCAGCTATTTTAATTCATATCATTAACAATAAATGAATATTAGTTCTCATCCTGAAACGGGGCCCTAACGAGAACGACTCAATGATTTAAGATGGGGACGACTAGATATGGACATTTGGTTGTTCCAAATAACGATATCTAGTCGTACCCAGATTGATTCAGTGAGACGCTCGCAGTAGGCGGGTGTTTCTCGATGGAAACTAACTAGTTCCCAAACATACGCTCCAACCAAGAAGGGGCTTTTTTGACTCTTTCACCGGCTTTATTCACCCCAATACTTTGCACTGCACAGTCGAGGCTAAATGAGGGTGCCTCTCCTGCTCTAAAAGGGATTCTCATGGCATTTTCACAGTGACTATCGACACTAAAACCGGTTTGCGTATCAATATGCGAAAACTCTATTCCCTCTGGTATCGCTGGTTGTAACGGCTGTAGCTGCTCACGACTCATATAGTCAACCCACACTCGCAAAGCCCCTGATGCCCCTGTAAATGGCAGCGAGGAATTATCATCTTTGCCCAACCAAACAACCGCCAGTTTATTTCCAGAGAAACCGGCAAACCAACTATCCCTTTGATCGTTCGTAGTACCTGTTTTTCCAGCCAATTTCATCTTTGGTGATATTTTAGAGTTCGTATAGCGCCCACTACCCACTTTGACAACTTGCTGCATTGCAAACTGCAGCTGATAAATCGATTGCGAATCGACCACCTGTTTAATCTTAAACGGATACCTAGACAACTCGCGGCCATCTTTGTCTGTTACTGAGCGTATCGCTCGCATAGGCATTAAAAAACCATTTGCCGCAATGGTCTGATACATCGAAGCCACTTCAAAGGGTGTCATCCCCTGCGCACCTAATAACAGCGACGGATACTTTTTAAGCCCTCTCTCAAAACCTAGCGTGTTAACTGTTTTTATAACATTGTTTAGTCCTAACTCCATACCTAATCTTGCGGTCGATAAGTTATATGACTTAGCTAAGGCTAGATACAGTGGTACTTCACCATGATTTTTATGGTCAAAGTTTTTCGGCTGCCATGGATCAGATCCCTTAATGGGCACAGACACTGGCTCATCTTGTAGAATACTGGACAATGAATAACCGTTCTGCAGAGCGGTTAAATAAACCGCCGGTTTAATCAGCGACCCAATGGAGCGCACAGCATCAATGGCGCGATTGAAACCTTGATATCGCGTACTTTTACCGCCAATAACACTGAGAACTTCTCCCGTTTGCGGATCAGTGATCACCATGCTTGCCTCAAGATTTTTACTGTCTTTAGGGTGCTTCTTTTGCAGTTTAGCAATGCTTTCACGCATGGCACCCTCAGCTTTAGCCTGAGCGATAGGATCTAGCGCGGTAAATATGCGTAAGCCTTCAGAGCTTAGATCTTGATCGTTGTAACTCTTATTTAAATTACGTCTCACTAAATCAAGGTAAGCCGGATAAGCGCCTTTGTGCAAGCTTTTTTGCTTAACGACAGAAAGCGGTTTTGCGATAGCATAACGATATTGAGCATCGCTGATCACATCATTTTGGGACATCACTTTAAGTACTAAATCACGGCGTTTTTTAGCCCGCTGCGGCCTTCTTCTTGGGTCGTAATATGAAGGTCCCTTTACCATCGCAGCCAAGAGAGCTACTTGATGAAGCTGCAACTCACCAATGGGACGTGAAAAGAAGTATTGAGAGGCCAAGCCAAAGCCATGTACCGCCCTAGATCCCTCTTGTCCTAAATAGACTTCATTGAGATAGGCTTCGAGTATTTCATCTTTGCTATAACGAAAATCAAGCACAATCGCCATCGGCATCTCAATGAGTTTACGGATCAAGGTACGCTCAGAGGTTAAGTAAAAATTCTTAATTAACTGTTGAGTTAAGGTACTTCCCCCTTGCACAAACCGACCCACACGTAGGTTCACCCACATGGCACGCGCAATACCCACAGGAGACACACCAAAGTGATCATAATAACTGCGATCTTCAATAGTAATTAACGCATCTACTAACCCTTTGGGTGCCTGCGATAGCCTAATTAGATCTCTATCTTCATTATTTTTAGGATAAATACCGCCAATAAGAATAGGCTCTAGTCGCGCTATCGCAACAGGCGAGCCATTTTCAGCGGTGATTTTGAAAATAGTACCATTTTTAAAACTGATGGTTAGCTTGGAAGAAAACTCGCGGCCATCAGCAAAATCAAAGCCTCTGGTAAAAACTCTCACACGACTGGTAGCAAATTCTACTTGCCCAGGGCCCGATACTTTCTTTACAGAGCGATAGCCTAAGCCCTTGAGTTCAACTTTTAAATCAGCAATGCTTAAACTTAAGCCCGAATATATTTCCAGTGGACGTGCATATACCTTTGCGGGAAGAGACCAGCGCTTACCTTCAAATTTTTCACGTATTTGCGCATCTAAGTAAAACATCCCAATAGCGGCAAATAACATCAAGACTACGCCGATCTTTAGGCTAAAAAATAATAACCAGCGCCATATTGAAGTGCTTTTTTTCTTAGAACCAGCGGCTCTTTTAGTGCCTTTAGCGCCTTTTTTGCTTACTCTAGCCATTACTTCCCTGCTTAGATCGTTGATTGCAAGCTATTGTACAGCCGAGTGTGCTAGCTTTATAGAGCCTAAAGACTTTTTCTAGTATAATCCTTTTTTGCTGTTTATCGGGCCATGCCCATATTCTAAAAAAAGCAATATCAAGTAAAATTTGTGTCACATTATAGATCTAGAATATGCTTCTAGAATGATTAACTGTTTCCTTACCTTTGATTCATCCTACAGTTAACTTTGTACCATTATACTCAGCGACTTTTTATGTTTCTTAAATGTTTGAGTTGAATTGTTCTCCATCAATCAACGACTGCGTAGTCAATTATGGTGAATTAACCTTTTGATGATAGGCCTCGCCTCATTCATCGCTACCTAAATAGGCGTATATGCTACCGAGATTAATTGAAGCCCTTCAGGACCCACAGTGCTATGAGCACCCTGTCACTGAACCTATAAAAATTATTGAGACTCAAGTCTCATGGGTTTTATTAACTGGAGAGTACGTTTACAAAATAAAGAAAGAACTTAATTTCGGTTTTTTAGATTTTTCAACCTTAGCGAAAAGACAGTACTACTGTGAAGAAGAGCTACGCTTGAACCAGCGATTAGCGCCAGATATATATCAAGCGGTTGTTATCATTTGCGGCAGTATTAATGCGCCAAAAATTCGCGAAATTGACCATAAGCAAAATACACCGCTCCAATCTATTGATACATTTGAAGGGACAACTGATGCTTTTGAATATGCTGTGCGTATGCGCCAGTTTGATCCGGATGCCGGTTTAGATTTATTACTGGCACAAAATAAGTTCGAAATTAAATGGATTGATCAATTGGCAGAGAAGCTCAGTGACTTCCACCAAAAACTCCCCACAGTCGCCTCAAACAGCCCATGGGGCGAAGCTGCCAATATCTGGCAACTTGTCTCTGATAATTATAAGCATACTTTAGATTTCTGTACGAAAGAGCGCGATCTTGAACAACTTACAAAACTTTATGCACAAGCGACTAAGGAGTTTCTCGCGTTAGAGCAAACCTTCCTTGAACGCAGAAAATTAGGTTTTATCAGAGAGTGCCACGGTGATCTGCACTTGGGGAATATCACTCTCTACAAAGAAGAATTACGCCTATTTGATTGTATAGAATTCAACCTACAGTTTAGATGGATAGACACTTGCTCTGATCTCGCTTTTCTACTCATGGATTTAGAGGCGAATAATAAATTTTCTTGGGCAAATGTCACTCTCAATCGCTACTTGGCTCTTAGTGGAGATTATCAATCTTTACATCTTTTGCGGTTTTACAAAAGTTTTAGATCAATGGTACGGGCAAAAGTAGCCACGTTGGGTCCTCAAGCTTGCCATACTACTTTTACAAAGTATTTGACGTTGACCCAAGGCTATCAGCAAAAGAAGCAGCCGATATTGATACTCATGCATGGCCTATCCGGCAGCGGAAAAAGCTATTTGACCCGCAAAATCATCGAAAATACTAATTTTATTCGCCTGCGCTCAGAAACACAACGTGCGCGTATTCACAAAGAATTACTCAAAAAAGGCAAGAAGCTGGATTTACATAGCCCTGAGATAAACGCACGACTATCTCAGCATTTGCTAAATTTGACGCAAAATATTTTAAAAATTGGTTATAACGTCGTAGTAGATGGTACTTTCTTAAAGCAGCATTTTCGGCAAAAGTACATCAATGTAGCAGAGCAACTACAGGCAGATTTTTTCATTGTCAGCTGTTCTTGCGAGGATAAGCTAATGAGAGCAAGACTAGTGCGAGGAATTAATACCCGTTCTCACAATTCCGAGTTCTCTCTTGAGAGACTTTCTACTCAGCAATCTTATCAACAGCCGCTCTGCGCAGAGCAGCAGAGCAAGCAAATACTAGTAAATACCGATGATGATCAAAATATTGCGGATTTTATTAGCAAAGTTATTGAGATGACAGATAATCAAGCAGAGATAAATGGTGACTAAACTTTGCTCTCTCGATCAGTTCAAACATAGGAAAAATACAGCTGGCGCTTTATTAAGCGATGACCGGTTATATATTATAATAAAACAGCGAGCAAACATTTTTGTTTATAGGAACAGTTGCCCACACCTTGATAAACGACTTTCAGAGCAGAGCTTAACAGTATTGGA
>Ga0209395_1005087_pt1 | contig 14971 bp, 13 predicted proteins | sample GOMGulsemesocosm_3_FD_184635 | JGI IMG/M metagenome (GOLD analysis project Ga0209395, IMG submission 184635) | Methane-oxidizing microbial communities from mesocosms in the Gulf of Mexico - GOM9D Gulf of Mexico (SPAdes) (version 2) | ecosystem: Environmental > Aquatic > Marine > Cold seeps... | reverse complement strand
CCAACAAAGCGGCACGTTGACGTGGCCATTCATTTTCATCGCCACAAAACAGGCAGTTACTCAGCCACAGGGTCAGGCAATCCACCAGAATACAGGTGTCTTCTCGTGCAGCTTCTTTTAACGTCTGTGCTAATTGAATCGGCTCTTCAATGAGTTGCCATTGATCGCCTCGACGCTGCCGATGCAGCTCAATGCGCTGCGCCATTTCGGCATCACCAGCCTGCGCAGTGGCGATATATACTCGGCGTAAACCGCTGGCTTCAGCGGCTTGCTCAGCCAGTTTGCTTTTACCGGAGCGGGCACCGCCTAAGATCAATTCTTTCAGCTCTCTCAACTACGCACCCTCGCAAACATCGGCGTTAAGGTTTAATGCCTCGTAAACGCTGTTCAAATCCAAATACTCTTCAATGGCATCGGCCAAACGGTTTATATCCGCTTCCTGCCGAGCTCGGTAATCAATGCGTTGAACCTGCTCTAAACCTGCCCATTTTAACAGCGCCTCGCAGGCTTCAGAATGATCAAACAGACCATGCAAATAGGTGCCCAGAATCTGACCATCAGTCGAAACCGCACCATCGTTGCGTTTTGCCAGTTTCACTGCCGGATGATCCAGGGCTGGACCCTGGGTCACGCCAGCATGAATTTCATACCCTTCGACCTTTGCTTCAGCGAAGGCTAAATGTCCTTTTTCCCGACGCAGCTGTTTATCAGGCGCTAACGCCGTATCCATATCCAGCAGACCCAGACCCTCAGAACTACCGGCGGGCCCTTCGATGCCATCTGGATCCGCTACGCTATTACCCAGCATCTGAAAACCACCACAAATGCCAATCACTTTACCACCGTAGCGCAGGTGTTTTTCAATCGCCTTATCCCAACCCTGCTCCCGTAGCCAGCGCAAGTCACTGCGGGTACTTTTACTGCCCGGCAGGATAATCAAATCAGCACCGGGTATCTCTTCACCGGCACGCACAAACTGACAATCCACCTGCGGATGTAAACGCAGCGCATCAAAGTCGGTGTGGTTACTGATGCGTGAAACCACCGGCACCACAACTTTCAGGGTTTTACTGTTGGCATCCAACTCCTGCTGTCCCGCCACCGCATCTTCGGCTTCCAGATGAAAACCTTTCAGGAAGGGTAATACGCCCAGTACCGGTTTGCCGGTGCGTTGCTCTAGCCAATCCAGGCCCGGCTGCAAAATACTGACGTCGCCACGGAAACGGTTAATCACAAACCCTATTACCCTCGCCTGCTCACTCGGCGACAGCAATTCGAGCGTGCCGACCAAATGCGCAAATACACCGCCCCGATCAATATCGGCCACCAGAATCACCGGGCAGTCGACCTTTTCGGCAAACCCCATATTGGCGATGTCGTTTTCACGCAGATTTATTTCCGCCGGGCTGCCTGCACCCTCCACCATCACCACCTGATACTGGTTCTGCAACCGACTGTGAGAATCGAGCACCGCTTTCATCGCCGTGGCTTTATAACCGTGGTAACTGACCGCATCCATTTCTGTTACAGCGTGCCCCTGAATAATCACCTGCGCACCGGTGTCACTGTTGGGCTTGAGCAATACCGGGTTCATATCGGTATGCGGCTCCAAACCACAGGCCTGCGCCTGCACCGCTTGAGCGCGACCAATTTCACCACCATCGACAGTCACGGCACTGTTGAGCGCCATATTCTGCGGTTTAAAAGGCGCCACCTTAATGCCTTTTCGTGACAGTACGCGACACAATCCCGCCACCAATACGCTTTTTCCTGCATCAGAGGTGGTGCCCTGCACCATCAAGGTGTTGTAGGTTTTATCGGTCATCACATTTAAATACTCGTTTCCTGCTGCTCATCTATTTCAAGAAGCAGGTTTTGTAATTGTTCAGCATATTCACCCGGCTCCTGCCACAGCCCGCGCTGTGTTGCTTCCAGCAAACGCTCGGCCATTTCTTCCAGCGCATTGGGGTTATTATCCTGTAAAAACTGCTGGTTAACTTGATCAAACACCAGCGCATCGGCCACTTTTTCATACTGATAATCGTCAATCAAATTAGTGGTGGCATCGTAGGCGAATAGATAGTCGACACTGGCGGTCATTTCAAAGGCGCCCTTGTAGCCATGCTCCTGCATGGCATTAATCCACTTTGGATTTAGCAGTCGCGAACGCACTACCCGATTCAGCTCTTCCTTCAGAGTCCGAATTTTGGGTGCCGATGGATTGGAGTGATCGCTATGGTACACGGCAGGTGCTTCACCCTTGAGTACAGTGACCGCATTGGTCATGCCGCCCTGGAACTGATAATAATCATCGGAATCGAGCAGGTCATGCTCACGGTTATCCTGATTCTGTACCACCGCTTCGAGCTGCGATAGCTGATGCCGGAAACTGCCCTGCGCTTCGATACCACCAAAATCTTTACTCTCAGCCTCTGGAGACAAATCATGGCGGCCATAGGCGTAACCGCCCCAGTTCAGATAGGCTTCGGCCAAATCACTTTGTTCATCCCAACAACGTTCATCAATTAAACCCTGCAACCCAGCACCATAGGCACCCGGCTTACTGCCAAACACGCGATAACTGGCTTGGCGCAGTGCTTCATTTTCAGATAGCCCGTCATCCCGCAACGCTTGCTGTCGTGCCTCAATATGGGTACGTATGCGGTTATCCTGCCCCGGCTCATCAAATTCAGCCAATGCCAATACCGCCGCATCAAAGAGCTTAATGACATTGGGAAAGGCATCGCGGAAAAAGCCCGACACGCGCAGCGTGACATCAACGCGTGGTCGACCCAACAGCATGGCGGGCATGATTTCAAAGTCCACCACCCGCTGCGAACCCTGTGCCCAAATGGGTTTGATACCCATCAACGCAAAAGCCTGGGCGATATCATCGCCACCGGTGCGCATGGTGGCCGTGCCCCATACCGACAAGCCCAGCTGTTGTGGGTAATCGCCGTGTTCCTGTAAATGTCGTTCGATCAGCGCCTGCGCGGAACGCTGCCCTAACTCCCAAGCCGCGGGCGAAGGAATCGAGCGGTTATCCACCGAGAAGAAGTTACGTCCGGTGGGCAAAGTATCCAATCGTCCACGAGTGGGTGCGCCGCTGGGGCCGGGAGGCACAAACAGACCGTTCAAACCCGTTAACAACGAATCGATTTCCAGCTCAGCGCTCTGATTCAGAGCGACCATTAAGACCTGCCGGGCATAGTTCAGTAATTGGCTGGTTTGCGGATACGTTGCTGACAGTTGCGCCGCCAATGTCGCGCTGTCGCCGTTGGCAACAACATATTCTGCTATCAACTTTTGGGCTAACAGCTCAAGACGCTCACGGGTATCGGCACCGGTGCGCCAAACATTGTCATCCAGCCCCGCTAAAATTTGCGGCTTATTGCCCAGCCAGGGAGCGGCATCCAGCGCCAGTGGATCAGCGCAATCCAACGCCAGATCAGTTGCCAGCGCATGTAAAATACCCAAACCGGCCGGTTCTTCGCCACGCGGCAGGCGCAACAGCGCCACGACCGTATCAGCCAGTTTTGACGCATCGGGCAGCTCGCCTAAAATATGCAGTCCGTGACGAATTTGTGCTTCTTTAATTTCACACAGATAACCATCCAACTCAGTCAGCACTTCTTCGTCATCATTCGACTGAACGTTCAACTCATCAAGCACATGGGTCACTTTGACCTGCTCAAGTATCTGCTCGCGTAGCCAGGTTTCGCGGCGTGTATCCATGCCCAGTGCTTGGTAATACTCATCCACCAGATTTTCCAGCTCGGCCAACTCACCGTAGCTTTCAGCGCGCGTCATCGGCGGCATCAGGTGATCAATAATGGTGGCCTGCGCACGACGTTTAGCCTGCGCGCCTTCACCCGGGTCATTAACGATGAAGGGATAAAAATGTGGCATCGGCCCCAGCGCAATATCCGGCCAGCAGCTTGCGGACAGGCCCAGACCTTTGCCCGGCAGCCATTCCAGATTGCCGTGTTTGCCGACGTGAATCACGGCATCCACCTTGTAAGTTTCACGTAACCAGAAATAACAGGCCAGATAACTGTGCGGTGGCACTAAATCAGGATCATGATAATTGGCCTGCAAATCCATATTAAAACCACGGGCCGGCTGAATACCGATAAAGGTTTCGCCAAGGCGAATACCGGCAATCATTAAACGACCCTGTCGACATTTAGGGTCCTGTTCTGGCTCACCCCATTGTTCAGTCACAGCACGCTGGCAGGCTTCGGGCAGCTGTTGAAAATGCGCTAGATAGTCATCGACAGCCATGCTCTGCCAACAGGGCAACTGATGCAGGGTCGCTGGGTTATTTGTGACTGCGCCCAGTAATTCTTCGATTAGTTGATTACCGGTTTCCGGCACATTCGTAATCGGATACCCGGCTTGCTCAAGGGCGCGCAGGATATTGATAGTCGAAGCCGGTGTATCCAGTCCGACGCCATTGCCAATACGGCCATCTCGGGTTGGATAATTGGCCAGCATCAGCGCGATGCGTTTTTCAGCATTGAACTTGCTCGCCAGCGCGCAATAACGCTTTGCCAGCTGCGCGACAAAGGAAGCTCGCTCAGGCTGTAGCGCATAGGTCACCACGGAAATTTCACTGCGCTCGCAAAAGTGGCTTTCTGCCTTGAAGCTGACGGCACGAGTAATAATGCGCCCGTCCATTTCCGGCAATACCACCTGCATGGCAATATCGCGACTGCGCAAGCCCTGGCTGTGCTCCAGCCAATCCTCTTCGGTACTGCTGGACAGCACCAGCTGTAAAACCGGCAGCGGTTTTTCAAAAGGTGATTCGTGCAGAGTCGGTTGTGACGACAGCTCAGGCGTCGACACACTGTTGCTGGCAAAGCTGGTGGTGTTGATCACCAAACTCGCGTCGGCTTGTTCGATCAGTGAATTGATCAGCGACAGGCTATCGGCGTCTTTGAGGGACGTCAGCGCTACAGGTAACGGATGCAAGCCTTTGTGCTCGAGGCATTCAATCAGGCCATCGAACATCTGTGTATTGGCGCTTTGCAGATGACTGCGATAAAACAGCAGCAGGCAAACTGGCTGTTGATGCTGACTGTTTTTCGCCCAGCGCTGCTGCCATTCAGCCAGCGTGGCTTGCCCGTAATGGTGCGTTTGTTGATTTGAGGCGGGCATGTACAACAGGCAGGGCGGCAGTTGTTGCGGCTCACCCCAGGCAGTGGTTTGGCCGAGATATTCGCTGCCGATAAAATGCAGTAATTGCTGCGCGTTAGTCACGCCGCCTTCACGCAAATAGCGCCACACTCTGTGTGCCTGTTCGGGCGATACCGAGCTAGCCATGGTTAACTCAGGATCGGCACTGTCATCGCCCGGCACGATGATCAGCTGACGAGGCGATTTTTCAGACGCTTCAGCCAGCCATTCCAGCAACTGTTCAAAACCGTAGGGCCAGTAATTTTTGCCGCCCAGCAGCGACACCACCACCACCTTGGCATGATCCAAAACCTTGTGCCGGTAAAGGTCAAAGGCCGCCGGTTTCGCCAGCTGCATCCAGTTGGCCAGTCGCACCGAGGGAAACTCAGTCGGCAGTGCGTCTACCGCGCTAGCCAGCGATGCCAGACTGCTATCTGCCGCCGACAGAATGACCAGATCGGCCGGGCTTTGGTCCAGATCAACAATGCCTTCGTCATCGACAAAGCCACCGGGTTTTGAGGCTAGCAGGTGCATGGAATTTTCTTTTTTACCTGTTAAAAACTTCGTGTCATCTCGCTTGTGCCCAGTAGGGTAACCAAAGGGAGAGATCTTCCCGTATCAAGATCCCTCACATACGTTCGGGATGACAATCCTTTATGCCACCAATGCCGTTTCCAGCGCCTTACGCACCACGGCTTCTTCAAGGTCTTTACCGATAAACACCAAGCTGGTCTTGCGTGCTTCATCGGCCTGCCACAGGCGATCAAAGTGCACGTCGAGACGCTCACCCACAGCCTGCAAAACCTGACGCATCGGTTTACCCGGCAGGGCTGCAAACCCCTTGGCTCGGAAGATATTATGCTCAGCCAACAAGCCTTTTAGGGCCGTTTGTAGCGGCTCGGCTTCCACTTCATCCATAGTAATCACAAAGGAATCAAAGTGATCGTGGGCATGCTCGTGATGGTGGCCGTGATCATGGTGATGATCATGATGGTTATGAACCGCATCAATACGCTCTTCAGCGGCGGCTTCAATACCCAACAGCACATCCAGCTGCGATTCGCCGTGGCTGACATAGGCGGTTTTCACCGATTCAGGTAAACGTGCGCTAAGTCGTTTGCTCACTACTTCACGTTCAGCATCACTCAGCAAATCATTTTTACTGACTACGACCAGATCGGCTGCACTCAACTGATCATCCAGTAATTCCTGAAGACTTGGATCATGATCCAGACTCTCATCGGCTTGGCGCTGTGCTTCAACGCGGGCTTCATCACTGGCAAAACGACCGGCACTAACAGCTGGCCCATCAACCACGGTAATCACCGCATCAACGGTGCAGAACTGTTTGATTTCCGGCCAGTTAAACGCCTGTACTAACGGCTTGGGTAGCGCCAGGCCACTGGTTTCAATCAGAATGTGATCGATATCATCACGACGCTCTACCAGCTGTTTCATCACGGGCAAAAATTCTTCTTCCACCGTGCAACAGATACAGCCATTGGCCAGCTCGTAAATGCCATCCTGCCCCTGCGTTGTCGTACCTTCGCTGCCATCGTCCTCACAGCTGAGCGGGCAGCTGCGTAACAGATCGGCGTCAATATCCAACTCACCAAATTCATTGACGATTACCGCAATACGTTTGCCTGCCGCCTGTTTCAGAACATTCGACAATAGCGTGGTTTTACCGCTGCCCAGAAAACCGGTGACGATGGTGGCGGGGATTTTATTTAGTTGCATGATAGCTGAGGTCTCTAGTTACAAATTATTCTGCTGTTGCCGGAATCGACTTCTCTGTTTTATTCATAGTTTCAAAAGCAGCGCCGCCTTGCTCTTTGGCTACTTCGACAGGAATATACACAAACGCCAACAGGGCAATAATTATAATCGCCAAAACAATATCTCTGATTTTCATAAATCTAAATCCTATTTATAAGTCTTAGCGCTTCACTGTGCGCGGTTCAGCCGGTTTTACCTTGGGTCGGTAAACATGCGCCTGGTCTTTGCTGTAAAGATAAGAGTCACGGAATTGGTCACTGTCGAGCACATGGCCCACCAGGATTAGCGCCGTACGGGTAAATTTTTTCTCGCGGACTTTAGCGACGATATCCGTCAGGGTGCCGACAACCTTGTCCTGATCTGGCCAGGAGGTGCGATAGCACACGGCTACCGGGCAATCTTCTCCGTAATGAGGAATAAGTTCTTCAACAATTTTATGGATTCGATTAATGCCCAAATGAATCGCTAACGTCGCACCACTACGCGCTAGTTCTGGCAGACGCTCACGTTCGGGGAACGGCGTTTTACCTTCGTAGCGAGTCATGATGATCGTTTGCGAAACCTCTGACAGCGTCAGCTCCTTACCCAACCAGGCTGCGGATGCTGATGTCGCGGTAACACCGGGGATCACTTCGAAATCGATACCGAGCTGTTCCAAACGGCGGATCTGTTCGCCAATCGCGCCATACACAGAAGGATCGCCAGAATGCACTCGTGCCACATCTTTGCCTTCAGCATGCGCAGCTTCGATATGCACCATGATTTCATCGAGATCAATGGAGGCAGTATCGATGATTTTCTCGGCACGGCCTTCGGCAATATCGAGAATCTCAAGCGGAACCAGCGATCCAGCATACAAAATCACCGGTGAATCTTTAATCAGGCGTTGGCCTTTTACCGTGATCAATTCGGGATCACCCGGGCCTGCGCCAATAAAATAGACTGTCATTTTTCTAACCTACTAATGTATTGAGTCTTTAATTTGTGTCATGAGCGCAGTGCTGACAAGGCAAAAATTGCTGAGAAAGCGCAGTTTATAAACCATAAATGAGCATTTTGAAGTCATTTTTAACGCCGTCAGCACAAGCGCAATAACAAATTAATGACTCAATTTTTTGCTGTAGCCACGGGGCGTATACACCCACTCTTTACTGCCATTAACAATATGACGTGACTCGCTATTACCCACAGACACCATCGTGAACATATCCACGTCCTTGGCATCCAGTTCGCCCAGCGTGGTAATGGTGATGCTTTCATCTTCGCGGGTTAACTGGCGACCTAACAATACCGGCGTTGACGCTGGACGGGATTGCAGCAAAATATCGCGCGCGGCATTAAGTTGCCAATCACGTTTTTTCGATACCGGGTTATAAAAGGAAATCACAAAATCGCCTTTGCCTGCGCAATGAATACGCTGCTCAATGGTTTCCCAAGGGGTCAGCAAATCAGAGAGTGATACCGTGCAAAAATCATGGCCCAGTAATGCGCCAACTCGCGCAGCGCCCGCCTGCATGGCGGAAATGCCGGGGATCACATCAATCTCTACATCCAACCATTCGGGGTGATCTTCCAGCCCTTGCAGCTGGCGATCCAGCAACTCAAATACCAGCGTCGCCATCGCGTAAATGCCGATATCGCCACTGGAAACCAGCGCCGTCGTTTTGCCGCTGGCGGCTAAATCCAATGCCAGGCGCGCACGATTAATTTCTTCGCCCAGAGGCAAGTCGTGGTGTTCTTTACCGTCACACACGTCACCCAACAAATCCAGATACAGGCCATAGGCCACCAGATCACTACTGGCTTGAATCGCAGCACGTGCTTTTGGTGCTACCAGCTCAGCATCACCAGGGCCGGTGCCTACTACAAATAACTTCGTCATACTTTCTTAAACATCCTTCACATAGGCCCGTGCAACCGCACAGGTTACCCGGCCTTTTTTCTGTTTTGGCAGCAACAACTCCGGCGCTGCCTCAAAATCACCACTGGCCTGTTGGGCGGCGTAAAGTGCCGCCGATTCAGCCACACCGTAGACACCCACGGTGTTAAAAATATAATCCGAGCGTGTACTGAGCAGACTTTCCATGCTGCCAAGCTGCTCTTTATCCCAGGTTAGAAAGGGAATTTTGCTGATACGCGCCAGATCAATAAAGCCAACTTCATCGGCTTTAATATCAATACTGTTAATGCTGCTCAACTCACGAATATTCAACCCCAGCTGTTGCAAACAATCGCTGAACAAATCACCGATTTCCGACACGGGTGTATCACGCTCGCAACCCATGCCGACACAATAAACCGGCTTTAAATAACTTTTCGCTGTCGTCAGTACCAACTGAGCGCCCAGCTTTTCAGCAACCTGAGCGCCCCATTCATTGGCCCCACCTTCGTGACCTGACAACAGAGGAATAACAAACTGGCCCAGCTCATCCAGCACTAGTACCGCCGGGTCGTTATGCTTATTGCCCAACACCGGGCCAAGCGTGCGTACGGCAATACCTGTGGCACAAATCAAAATCAACCGTTCACCGGCCGCAAAAGCCTGCTGCACTTTTTCGGTAAAGGGCTGAGGCTTATACCACAACTCAGCATTCACCAGTTCGTTTCGAAGGCGAACTGCCAGCTCTTTGCCCTTCTCTGTGAGTGCAACAATGCGGATCATGTGCGATCCCGTTCCGTACGCGTGACGACAAACAAAGAAAAGTACGGCCCGGCCTCATCATCCAGTACATCCATATCTTCAAAGATTATTTCATCACGCCGACCGATGTTCTCCAGATAACGTGCTTCGCCCCAGCGGTTCGTTTCTTTCAACAAGACCAGAATGCGCGGCCGCGCACGACCCGCCTTCATAATCACCACGCTGTCATGCTTGAGCAGTGCTTCACGTAATTGCTCGTCGCTATGACGACCACTCACCACTACCAGCGATTCCTTCAGCATGGTCAACGGATGACGCAGCGCCGCCGAGGCAGAATTAATTGACGAGATACCCGGAATCACCTGACAGGGGCAGTCATCCTCCAGGCGCTCCAGCAAGTAAGTAAAGGAGCCAAAAAACAGCGGGTCACCTTCGCAGATGAAAACCACATCACGGCCCTGTTCCAATTGCTCGCGTATCTCAGCAGAAGCCTTGTCGTACACACCATTAGCAATGTTGCGATCATTACACATCGGCATGCACACGGGAATTTCCTGCTGTCCGTCTTCAACTTCGTCCAAAGCCTCACGAGCAATGTATTTGGCTTGTGACTCACCCTTATCATTGGCGATATAACTGATCACGTCCGCCTTACGAATCGCGCGCAACGCCTTCAGGGTAATTAGCTCAGGGTCGCCGGGGCCTACGCCCACACCAATAAAGGTGCCTACAGCAACATCAGCAAAAGTGTCTGTCATGCTTATTTTCTCTTACTAAATTTAAACAGCGTAACTGGCAAACTGGGGCGATAAAGCAACTGTCCTGCCAACGGTGTGCCATGGCTCACTGCCACCTGTAAGGTTTCATTACGGCTATCTTTCAACGTCTCGCGCTGCTGATAAAATGCCAGCAATTGCTGCTTGCTCTGCTCGGTGACCGCGCTGGCGACTAACAAACCCTGCGCGGGCAACTTCGACCAGCACAGCTCCAACAACTCCGGCAAACTGCCATCACTACCGCCAATGAAGATTTTGTCAGGTGCGGGTAATTCCTCCAGAGCTTCCGGCGCGCGGCCCTGCACTGCGGTCAAATTACTCATCACACCAAACTTGTTGCGGTTGGCCTTCAAACATTTAAAACGTTCATCGTGATGCTCAATAGCAACCACTTGAGTTGTTTCATTCCAGTAGGCCAGCTCGACCGACACACCACCACAACCCGCGCCAATATCCCAGATCACTTCATGATTGGCCGGTTGCATCAGTGACAAAATAGACAGTCGCACATCACGCTTGGTGAGCATGCCTTTCCCATTTTCCTTATCGGTAACGTAAGAGGCATCGGGTATGCCCGGGAATTCCGGCAACACACCACCTTTCCCTTGAGTTTCAATCACCGTTACGTGCAAAGCATCAAAATCAATATTCACATGCGAAATTTCATCGGCTGAATAATGAGTAACACGCTGATGAGGATAACCCAGCATCTCACAAACGCTTAGACGTGACTCATCAAAACCGGCGGCAATACATTCCCGTGCCAACGCCTGTGGCTGACTGTTTTTATCGGTCAAAATCACCAACGTTTGACGTGCCTTGAGTTTGCTGCGAATTTTCTCCAACGGTCGACCATGCAGGCTTAATACCTCAACATCCTGCAGCGACAGACCCAATTGATGACAGGCCATCTGAATACTGGAAACCGCCGGATAAAAATGTAACTGCCGGTCGCTAAAGTTTTTGCTGAACCAGCGACCAATGCCGTAATAAAGCGGATCACCCGAGGCCAGCACCGCCAGACTTGAAACACCGTCGCGAATCAAATCAGCCAGATAGGCAGGCAAATCTTTCAGCGCTGGTAACTGTTCGGTTTGCTGTCCTGACAACTGCCCGGCTACAACTTCCAACTGCCGCGCCGAACCCAGTACGCGCTCACAACTCGCTAATGCCTTTGTCGCAGCCTGTGAAAGCTCAGCCGTGTCGGTAACACCCAGGCCGATAATGTGGATTTTCAAGGCTGACATATCAATAGAGCTCACCGTGGTTACAGCGCAGCAAGGCATTACAAACAGACGCCGCGACAGCACTACCGCCCTGACGACCTAATAAGGTTATGCATTCCACACCCAGCTTTTCATGCACATCCCACAATGCCTGTTTGGATTCAGCTGCGCCGACAAAGCCCACCGGAATGCCGATAATCAAGGCAGGTTTAGCCGCGCCCTGTTCAATCATTTCCAGCAGTCGGAACAATGCAGTTGGTGCATTACCAATCACCACAACACTAGCGGCCAACTTTTCCTGCCACAGTTGCAAGGCTGCCATGGAGCGGGTTTCGCCGCGCTCTTTGGCCAGCTCCGGCGTACGCTCATCATTGAGATAACACAGGGCTGGTGACTGAATCATGCGCTTGGTAATGCCCTGTTTTACCATTTCCACATCACACAAAATCGGGCAGTTATTTGCTAATGCCTTCAAGCCGCTCTCACAGGCATTGGCACTAAAACGCACCTGAGCTGCCAACTCGGGCATGCCGACACTGTGCACCATACGCATGACTACCTGCTGCTGCTCACGGCTGAACTCATCAAGCGGGGTCAGCTCGCGAATCTGGCGGAAGCTTTCGGCTTCAATGGCCTGCGGATTTATTTCGTAGTTAAACTTCATTTACAACGTCATAGATTGATTGCACAAAACCATTTTCAAAGGTTGTTGTGGCAATATGTTTAAGTTGAATATCCTGTTTGGTTTTGCCAAAGAGTGACAAGCCTTCGCCTAACACTACCGGTACTCGGGTGATGTTCAGGTCTGTGATCAGGCCTTCATTCAGAAACGACTGAATGGTTTTGCCGCCATCAATGTAGAGTCGCTGACAGCCTTCATTTTCCAATTGTTTCACCAGTTCCGTTATCGGCCCGGAGTACAACGCCACATTATCTTCAAGTTCTGCGGGAATTGTTTTTAAAGTGCGGCTCAAGACAACAAGTCGTTTGCCCTCATATGGCCATTCGGGAAAGTTCAGCACCTTTTCGAAGGTGTTCCGGCCCATGATCATACAATCAACACTGTCCGAAAATTCCTTATAACCATAATCATCCGAACCACCAGATGTATCAGCAGCCATCAACCAGTCAATATCGCCATCGGGACGAGCGATAAAACCATCTAAACTGGTGCCGATATAAACCGAAATCTTCACTTTTTGCTTCCAAAATTTAATATATGCACCGAACAGCCATCAATTTGTTCGAAAATTGTTATGCCATCCGGTAATGCCGGGCGGGCCAGCATCATAACAGGAATGCCCAATCGACGCGCCGCCTCCAGCTTGGCCTCGGTCGCTTTACCGCCGCTATTTTTGCTGACCAACACATCAACTTGATGCTCCTGCATCCGTGCCAGCTCACTTTCTAAATCAAAGGGGCCGATGGCTTTAATCCAGCTCATCGACTCCGGCAGCTGTTGCTTTGGCTGCACCGCCGTGCGCAATAACTGCTTTTGGCCCTGCTCACCGTATTTGGAAAACGCCGCCACCGCCGCTTCATCTATCTGCCCGGCCGTCAGAAAAACCGACTTAAACTCCTTCAGCGCCGCAAGCAATTTCGGCCAATCTGTAAACATCTGCCAGTTATCACCAGCCTGCGCTTGCCAGGGCGCGCGATGAAAACGCCAATAGGGTAAATTTAACTGCTGCGTTACCGCCCGGGCCGTCGCTGTCATCATCTCTGCGTAGGGATGAGTTGCATCCAGCACCGCATCGATATTCTGCTGTTCGATATAGGCCTGCAAGCCGCCAAACTGGCTAAAACCGCCACTGATTACTTCGCAATCAACATCCGGCATACGCACCAAACCGGCGACGCTGTAGATGATTTCAATATCCGGTCGACTCTCTCCATTCCGTAAAAGTCGTTTAGCCAACCGCCGTGCATCTGCGGTACCGCCCAGCAGTAATAACTTCATTGCACGCCTGCCGAACCAATAAACTGGCCCTTGCGATCAACCGCCCATAGCTCCAGCTCAACTTCCGCAGGCACAATTTTGCGCGCCTGTTGCAGTGCAGCCTCACAAACACCGGCCGCTAGATCAACATTCTGTTGCTGGCATAATTTCAACGCTTCCATGCTGGTATTGGCCTGCCGAATCGTACTCTGCAACGCTTCATCGGCGCCTGCTGCTTCAGCCAGACTTGCCAGCTGCTCAAAATCCACACTGGAAGCGCGACTGTGTAAATCCAGGTGACCGTTGGCCAGCTTGCTTAACTTACCAAAGCCGCCGCACAGGCTGACTTTCTGTACCGGCTTTTTCTTCAGGTACTTCAACACTGCACCGGCAAAATCGCCCATTTCAATCAGCGCCATTTCCGGAAGACCATAATGCGTACGAATCGCTTCCTCGCTGGTATTGCCCGTGGTTGCAGCCACATGCTGCAACCCATTCGCCAGCGCCACATCAATGCCCTGATGAATCGAGGCAATGTAGGCCGAACAGGAAAAAGGCCGCACAATACCGGTGGTGCCTAGAATCGATAGGCCACCAACAATGCCCAAGCGCGGGTTCATGGTTTTCTGGGCCAGCTCTGCGCCTTTCTCAACCCCAACGCTGACTACAAAGCCGCCTGAGTAACCGTAACTGGCAGCAATATCCTCAAGGTGCTGACGCATCATTTTTTGCGGCACGGGATTAATAGCTGCTTCACCCACAGCTAATGCCAAACCATCGCGAGTCACGGTACCAACACCTTCGCCCGCTTTAAACTGAACACCGGACTCAGATACCAGCTGCAGATCAACAAACACTTTGGCACCGTGCGTCACATCCGGATCATCACCGGCATCTTTAATCGTGGCCGCTCGCGCCGAATCATATCCAACAACTAAATCACAAATTGCCAGCTCGACCTGCTTGCCGGGATTTCCGCGTTTTGCCGGTAAAGTGACGGTCGCAAGTTCAATCTGCCTTTGCCCCAGTAGCCCGTGGGCCGTGGCAACACAACAGGCTGTGGCACAACAACCGGTGGTCAGGCCAGTACGTAAGGGACGAGGACTTTCTTCGCTTTCCGGCCACATCTAGGGCCTGCCAACGCCGTTTGTGGCAACACTGCTGAGAACTACTTTTCTTTGGGGGGCACAACAGGATAACCCGCTTCCTATCTGCACCTCTATCCCTGAGCTCTCTTTTTGAAAAGCAGTTCCAGCCCTTCGGATTAAAGCTAAAAATGCACCATGCGGCGTTATTTGTCGTTTATTTGGAATAACCAAACTGCACTCCTCATGCCTTGCCTGTCACATCTTTAGCCATAACAGAGTCTCCCCAAACGGCATTAACAGGCCCAGCTTCCCCCACTTTCATTTCAGATTTCCGGGGTTTGAAT
>Ga0209395_1005084_pt1 | contig 14972 bp, 11 predicted proteins | sample GOMGulsemesocosm_3_FD_184635 | JGI IMG/M metagenome (GOLD analysis project Ga0209395, IMG submission 184635) | Methane-oxidizing microbial communities from mesocosms in the Gulf of Mexico - GOM9D Gulf of Mexico (SPAdes) (version 2) | ecosystem: Environmental > Aquatic > Marine > Cold seeps... | reverse complement strand
AAAAGAATCTTCTTCAGTATGTTCACTTGAAGTGATTGCTGCTTCGATAATTGAACGGTAGCCAGTACAACGACATAAGTTACCCGCTAAAGCTTCAAGCACTTCATCACGGTTAGGTTTTTGATTATGTTTGTGTAGGGCAAAAGAAGACATAACAAAACCAGGGGTGCAGAAACCACATTGAGTACCGTGGTTGTCAACAATCGTTTGTTGAGCATGGTGCAATTTAGCGCCGTCTTTTAAATCTTCAACAGTGATCAATTGTTTGCCATGTAAATTACCAATAAAGGTAATACAAGCATTAACTGACTTGTAGTTCAGTTGTGCGTCATTGTCACTATCTAGTTCAGCCAGTACAACAGTACAAGCACCACAGTCACCTGAAGCACAACCTTCTTTTGTGCCAGATTTAAATTGTTGTTCGCGTAAATATTGTAAAACCGTGGTATTGGGATCGAGGTTTTCAATCTCTACCAGCTCGTTGTTCATCAGGAATTTTATTGTATTTGCTACCATTATTCTTTCCGCTTTAATTTTGATTTTTTGTGTCGATTTGAATATTCGTATGGATTGACTATAGCAGAATTCAAACCTGACACAAGTGTCAGGTTCGTCTTTTTTGTAATCATTGCCTTTGTCCAGAGAATATAAAGATTGCATGAGTCGCCGCCGTTTTAGCTAAGCTGCAGACAAAACAGGTTAAAAATATGACGTAATTCAGTGCTGTCTTTGGTTTTCAGTATGTGGAATTTAGGGCGGGGAGAGTTCATATCATGGTAGATTTTTAGATGATGTTTAATTTACCGATAAGTTCTTAGCCTTACTGAAACCACTGCTGCAGTGGCATTTTATACTCAACTATTTTTTCTAGGATTTTTCTATTTTTTACAATAACTAACTTTTTAATAGGACATTTCGGTCAGTTTTTTTCATTGTGGTGTCCTTAATAAAAAGGAAGATACAATGAAACTTAACAAATTAGTCACTGCGCTATTTTTAACCGTAACAAGCCAAGCAGTCTTTGCAGGTGCAGTTCAATCGGATAAAAACAAGTCAGCTATCGAACCTATCATGGCAACGATTCCAGCTGGTAGTTTTGAAATGGGCTCAATGGCAAGTGAAAGCTCACAGCCTATTCATAAGGTAAACATCTCAGAATTTAGCATGGGTAAATACGAAGTGACGGTTAATGAGTTTCGTCAATTTGTCGAAGCGACTAATTATCCTGCGCCACAAGAATGTCGTAATGAACTTAATGGTTGGTTTCGAGCCTATACAAAAGGTAACTGGGAAACTAATGCATTAAACACCAGTGAATTTCAGCCCGTGGTTTGTATTAATTGGCAAGCAGCTAATGCTTATGTCAATTGGTTAGCTAAAGAAACGGGTAAACCTTATCGATTACCAAGTGAAGCCGAGTGGGAATATGCCGCAAGAGCTGGCACTAAAACTGATTATTTTTTTGGTGAAGACCCAGGCTTAACCAAGGTATGTGATTATGCCAATACAGCAGATTTAACCGGTGAAACTATTTTACAACGCGATAGCAATACCAGTTATTACAATTGGGAAGGCGAGTTGTCACATTGTAATGATCACTCTGCTTATGCCAGCATAGTTGGCATGTACAAAGCCAATCAATTTGGTTTACATGATGTGGTGAGTAATGTCTTAGAAATGCTTGCCGATTGTCGAAGTGAAGATTACAGCAACACCCCTAAAGATGGTTCTGCCTATATTGATGAAAAATGTGAGCGACGCTCTACTCGCGGTGGTAGCTGGCATTGGAGTCATTGGCCATCGGCACAACGAGGTAGTATCCCAGAGGACTTCTCTGGCGGTGTTGACGGTTTTAGAGTTGCTCTTGATGGTAAAGCACCTACGTTATCATCAGAAAGTAAGAGCTTTCTAACTAAGCTAACCTTTGCCCAACAACAGGAGCAAAAACGACGCGATATTCAGCCTGCATTCCCTGTTCCGGTAAATAATGTGAAGTTACAGCAAGATGATGGTTCAATTAGTATTACTTGGGACAAGAGTACTGATGAGGATGTTGAAAGCTACCGCGTTTATCGTAATGAAGTTGCTGGTGGCATGTTTAAATTATTAGCGACCAATTTAACGGAAACAAGTTTTACAGAGAAACATGTTGGTGTGATGAAAATAGAATATAGCGTTGTGGCTGTTAAATATCATCAACAAAGTTATTACAGTGAACCGGTATCAACAATAGCCGGTTGGGTCAAAATACCAGGTCGTGTTGAGGCTGAATCAGCGGCAGAGTCTAGTGATAGTTCACTAACCAGAACGTCTGATGTTGACGGTGGTTATAACTTTACCGGTATTGGCGGGATTGGTGCTGATGCCTCATTCAAATATCAAATTGAAGTGCCTGAGGCTGGCTTATACACTTTAGAATACCGTGTTGCATCGCCGCGTGATACTAAAGGCTTTGAAGTGTTAGCTAATGATAAAAGTATTGGTATTGAGTTAGTGACTACAACCGGTGGTTATCATGAATGGAAAACTCAACAAGGATTAGAAATTCAACTGAACAAAGGTAAAAACACAGTGACGTTGAAGTCATTAGATAATAACTGGAAACTGAATTGGTTAGCCGTTAAAAAGATTTAATCTATAAACCTTACCAGAAGCGATGTAAATAAAAGAGCAACTTAGGTTGCTCTCTTATTTACTTTAAACTCGAGTTAAAGATTCAAGGCGAGTAACTTTGACTCATTATCACGACGCCAATACTTGGTGGAATTATCAAGGATGTATTGCGAATAGAAGTCGTAGTTAACTTGTGTATTTGGTTCACTACAAAGTAATAAGGCAATATCTAAACTTAACCTCTTTTCCCCAGAAAGCCTCGCTTGCTCAAAGGTATGCTGTGCATGGTGATTAAATCCCTCAATATCTTGGCTTGCTTGAGCTAGTATCGTTTTCAGATAAGAGTTTTCAGCATTATCAGTAGTTATATTATCAACCAAATTTTGGGCTTCTATTAGTCTATCTTGCTTAATGTAATGAAGCATAAGTTGCTTTCTACTCGACTGCGCTACCCAATGGTCAGGGGTTAACTTAGTAAATTCAAGAACCTGTTTCCAATGTGGTTCTTTATCCGATGTTGTTTTGGCAAAAATAGCGTAGTGAAAAGGTACTTTAGCAAAATGATAAATAGGTAATTGATAGCTTTTCATTTTGCTTTCAGCTTGCTGTAAATACAGATATTTATCGTTTTCTTGATGATTTTTATGGGCTAATACTGACAAGTAAGTTAACGCATCCAATTCTCGCGGAATATCTTTACTGTCAAAGGAGAGTTTTGCAGATTTGAGTAAGCTTTTTTTGATTGCAGGGTAGTCACCTACTTGATGGTCTAACCATGATTGAGCAAACCAGGCATCGGCTTGACGTTTTAAGTCACCAATTTGTTCAAAGTAGCCTATTGCTGATGTTAGCTTATAGGTACTTAAGTCAAATAATTCTTTACGGGTAAGAATTTTACTTTGAAACAGTAAAGCATTTCCCAGTTGTTGCCAGTTTTCCTGCTTTTCAGCTATATCGGCTAATTTATCCGCCATGACCATAGCTTTTTCTAATTCATCGATGCGAATGTAAGTATGAATTAAAGCACCTAATATAACGAGATCATTGGGTGATTGTTGATGGGCAATAGATAAGTTTGCTTGTTTAAGCTCCGGTGTTTGCGCGCGATTGAGTAAATTATAAATAACGTTTTGCTGTAAATGCATTTGTAATTTTTGGATTACATCGGTGGTTGAATCACCCGTTAACTGGCCATGCCATTCTGCAAAGGGTCCCTTTACTAAGAAGTCGACATAGCTTTGTTGGTTATGGTGGCGTAATTGTGCGGTCAAAATCAGAGGATGTGTCTGAGCTAATTTAGGGTAAGTTAACTCAAGGGTATTATGAAACACATTCGTAGTGATGTTGGTTAATTCGGTGAAGTCAAAATGCTCAGTATCCTTGAGGATATCGCTACCAGCTAGGATAATCGTATTGTCGTTTTGCTTAAGAGAAAATGGGATATAGGCAATTTTTTTATGAAGATTATTATTTTCTATTAGTGACTTACCTCCAAAGAAAAAAAACACAATGAACAGTAGCGCTATGCTGATAGCAGCATATGGCCAAATGTTTTTTATTTGAGTTGATGAGGCACTGTACTGAGCGGAAATAGGTACCGCCATTGCTATATCAGGCACTTCACTTTGCGTGGTAGGCATATCTGTTAGGGATATAATTTCAGCAGTTAACTGCCATTGATAACCACGTTTAGGGAATGTTTTAATCGCTTCATTGCCAAATAAGCTACGTAGATGGCTAATGTTCTGAAAAACAGCTTGTTCCGAGACTACTTTATCTAGCCAAACCAGTGATAAAATTTCTTCCTTGCTAAAGACTTTATCGGTTTGCTCAAGCAGTAGCGCAAGCACTTTGGCTTCGTTATGACGAATAGCGACAGAATCACCGCCCTTGGTCAGTATTAAACTTTCACTGTCAAATTCAAACTCTTTTAAGCGATAACGCATCGTGCTATTTAATATCCATAATAATTGCTTCTGGCTTATCTTAACTTATTCATTATCAAAGCGTCATGGCTAATTGTTTAATAATATTTCCAGTTAGGTGGGAACTATTTATCCTACATGGCTTGCCACTGAGAAATTAACTGGCATTATCATCTCAATCCTATTATCTTGTTTGCTTTGTCCGTGCACTAAAGTGACTGATATTTATCTAACGTTATGCTGTAACAAGCGGAGTCTTAATGTTTTCCAGTAATAATCGCCTGTTCTTAATTATATTAGCTATGTGTGTTGTTGGCTTCTTCTCCTTCGAAGCTATGGCTCATGGCGTCGATGAAAAAACCCGTCATTTTTTACAGAATAATACTGGAGTGCAATTTTTCCCCTTTATGTATATTGGCGCCAAACATATGGTGACCGGGTATGATCACTTATTGTTTTTAGCTGGCGTTATTTTCTTTTTATACAAGAGCAAAGATATCTTACTGTATGTCAGCATGTTTACCTTAGGGCATAGTTTAACTCTGCTTTTAGGTGTATGGATGGACATTCAGGTTAACGCTTATCTGATTGATGCCATCATAGGTTTATCTGTGGTTTATAAAGGTTTTGATAATTTAGGTGGTTTCAAGCGAACGCTAGGGTATAGCCCAAACCCTAAAGCTGCTGTGCTTATTTTTGGTCTATTTCATGGTTTTGGTTTGGCGACAAAATTGCAAGAGTTTCAATTACCACAAGATGGCCTAATTGCTAATCTTATCGCTTTTAATTTAGGTGTGGAGTTAGGGCAGTTTGCCGCACTAACTTTCATTTTATTAGCGATCAGTTTTTGGCGAAAACATCACAGCTTTAATTTGTTTTCCACCACATGTAATACCCTATTAATGAGTGCAGGTTTTATGCTGATTGGTTTTCAGTTAACGGGGTATTTTACTGGTTAAGCTAGCCAGTTACTAAGCGAACAAAATTATTCCAAAGAACGTTAAGAATTAAAAGAAGAGAAATATTTATGCAACACACGTTATCAACCAAGGCTCTACTTAAATCCAGCTTTATTGCCTTAATCATTGCAGGCTTAGTACTAATCAGTTTTATTTTGCCGGCAGAGTACAACATCGATCCAACGGGTATTGGTGCTAAATTAGGCTTAACAGCCTTGGCTACCACAGAAGTAAAACCAGTAGTAAGTGAAGCAATAACAACCGCTGAAGGACAATCGTCAGATACAATTGAAGTGATTGTGCCAGCAGGACGTGGTGTTGAGTTTAAGTTTGCCATGGCGCAGTTTAAAAAGATGGAGTACAACTGGAAAACTGATGGTGAACTATTGTTCTTCGATCTACACGGTGAACCGGAAGGCGATACTACCGGGTATTATGAAAGTTATGCGATTGCCACATTAGACGGAATGAAAGGCAGCTATACCACACCATTCGCTGGAGTTCATGGCTGGTATTGGAAAAACACCTCAGATAAACCTGTTGCTGTGCAGCTGACCGTTAGCGGAGAGTATACTGTGGTAGGTTTAAAAAAATAAAGCTTTTTGCCGTAAGCCAAAAAGCTTTTATCGACTATTTTTTCTTGGAAATGAATGTTTTATTGATAATACGCCATTCATTTTCGCGCTTGTACATTACTAGATAATCAAGGTAATGTGTTTTGGGCGTATCAAAATCAAGTTTTACCATCGCCATTTTACCATCAACAATATCAACAGATAGAATATTGGCTGTCCAAGTATCCTTTGTCGCTTTTTTAAAGTAGCCAGCAAACTCCTTTAACGGCACCGTTCTAATGGTTTCTTTACTGGTCTCTTTATTGACACTAATCATTTTTACATGACCAAATTCTAAGTCAAAAGCTTTGGCAAGTAGCTCTTGGTCGCCGTTTGCTGCACCATTAAAATAGTTATAAGCGGTATCGACAACAGCTTGATATTCTTTACCTGTTACAGAGTCGGCATGACTCGGTAATGTTAAGAACAAAGCAAAAAATGCAATTGTCATTGAACCTAATTTATTTTTATTCATCTTATTTATATCCTTGGAGTAAGTTTTAGCGCTTCATTATTCAAGCACAATAATATGAAATCACTCGCCGATATATAAAAAACGAACAAGTTGGCCATTAAAATTGTTACAAATCATGAGGGTGTGGCGATCAGTAAACATCATTCTTCTTGGCAATATTTTTTGAATTATTAGCCGACAATTATCTGACTAATGGAATTAAGCTACTCACCCTATATAAACTCACTTTTGTCCCGAATCACTCATTTAGTTTTGACATTACACGCTAGCATTGGCAAAGTAATTTCATTCAAACCTCAAAGATAATTACAATGAATCAAATAAGCAGTAAGTGTATAAAACCCCAAGCCTTTAAACTTTCGCCATTAGTGGCAAGTATTGTTTTATCTTTAGGTGTTGTTGTAAGTGGTTGTCAAGACCCTAGCTCCCCATCAACAAGCAACAACTCGGCGAATTCAGCGAATAAAGTTGAGCAAGTTAAAGCGGTAAATCATGCCAAACTAGCTAAAGTAATCGCTAAAAAATATATTATTACCGATGGTCATATTGATGTACCTTATCGCCTAGAAGATGAATTTGAAAATGTTGCTGAACATACAGCGCATGGCGATTTTGATTTTCCAAGAGCCGTTGAAGGTGGTTTAGATGCACCGTTTATGTCAATTTATATTCCAGCAAAACTTGAGCAGAGTGGTGGTAGTAAAGCGCTTGCAGATAAGCTGATCACTATGGTTGAAGATATCGTTAAAGCAGCCCCAGATAAGTTTGCGTTAGCTCACTCAACCGCTGATGTTGAAGCTAACTTTGCTAAAGGTATTATTTCTCTACCCATGGGTATGGAAAATGGTAGCCCAATTGAAGGTGATTTAGCTAACCTTAAACATTTTTATGATCGCGGTATTCGCTATATCACCTTAACGCATTCTAAAGCTAACCATATTTCAGACTCTTCTTATGATGAAGAGCGTCCAGCTGGCGGTTTAACTGACTTTGGTAAAACCTTAGTGAAAGAAATGAATAACATTGGCGTTATGGTTGATGTTTCTCACATCTCTGATGATGCCTTTTATGATGTAATGGAATTGTCTAAAACTCCAGTGATTGCCTCTCACTCTTCTGCACGTCATTTTACTCCGGGTTTTGAGCGTAATATGAGTGATGACATGATTAAGCTAATGGCTAAAAATGGTGGTGTTATTCAAATCAACTTTGGCTCAAGCTTTATTAATCAATCAGCTATTGATTACGGCAAGGTACGTAAAGCAGCAATTAAAGCGTTTAGTACAGCGAACAAGCTTGAAAAAGATAGTGATGAAATTACCGCCTTTAAAAAGCAATATAAAGTCGATAATCCATACCCATACGCAAGCTTGGATGACGTACTGAATCACTTTGATCACGTTATTAACTTAGTCGGTGTGGATTATGTTGGTATTGGCTCTGATTATGATGGTGTTGGTGATAGCCTGCCAAGCAATTTAAAAGATGTCGCGTCGTATCCTAACTTGATTGAAGGCTTTTTAGCGCGAGGTTATAGTGAGGCTGATATTGCCAAAATATTATCAGGTAATGTTATGCGTGTATGGAAAGCTGTTGAGGCTCATGCCGCTGAAAATTAAGTTGTCCATTAGTATTTCTATAAGGTGAGCACTTTTAGTATTCAAAGGTGCTCAAGAAGCCGGATAAAGCTAGCTAATGGTAATTTTACCGTTAGAGAGACAAGATAATAGCAGTTACTAGACTAGAGAACTTTTCTGGTAGCTCACTTTTAAGAATTTTGTGATCTGCACCGGCTAATTTTGAGCAATGCAAAATAGTATTGGTGCAATTATTATCAAAGGAACTACCGGACATTGCAAGAATCGGAGTGTTAGCAACTGATTTAATATATTCAATTAAATCATAGCCCGTGACGTTAGGCATATCGATATCAGTAATGACAAAGTCAGGTAAGATATCCATAAACTGTTCTTTTGCTAGTCTAGGATCTAGAAAAGAGAGTAACTCAATATCAAATTTGACCTCAGTTTTAAGTATTCCTTCGATAATACTCAATATTACAGGTGAGTCATCCACTAACATTACTTTAATCACATCCATGATCCTTGATTACTGATTACTGATTACTGATTACTGATTACTGACAAAGCCTTTCAAGCAAGACTTAAAAGGTAGCGTTATATAAATGTAGTTTATTTCAGCTACTTGTACAAATATAAAGCGACTTTAAAAACCAAGTTAAGGGGTAAAATCAAAACGCGTTAAGATATTACTCTGTGCTGTAGCAAGTGGGGCATAACGCCATTGTGTTAACGCTCTGATTGCTGCTTGTTCAAAAACATCTTTTGGACTTGCCTCTGTTACTATTATGTTGTTAACCTTACCCTTAATATCTATATCAAAAGACATAGTAACGCTACCATGCACTTTCGCCGCTAAAGCCTCCGTAGGCCAAATAGGCTCAACATGATGTAATAACTCTCTATCACGAGTTTTAATCTTGGCTTTTAACTTACTGACTTGTTCACTCACTTTGAATAATACTCGTCTATCTAAGGTACGTTGACCTCGAAAGTCGTGCATGTTTAAGTGAGTAATCTGCCCAGCCTCATTTCTCTTTACCGTAAAAGCGCGATTAATATCAGGCGCGAACCATTGATTATTATGAGCTTTTAATAAGGTCGTTTGTCGACTTCTTCCCGCCCATTGGTAACAGACTCCCTGCGGACAAGTGTTAATAATAAATTCGTCGTCATTGGCAAGGAAGTAACTACCGAGCAGTGCTGAAACTTCGTCAGGGCTTGCCTCAACAGTAACATAAGCTGTGCGAGGTAAAGCGCTCTGTTTCAGTGCGTCAGCAGATAAACTCATGGTTTTAGTTAGCCATGTTTGATGTGCACTGGTACGGGTATAATATTCTTCAACGCCGTAAAAACCTTCACCTTGAGCATTATTACGTTGATGTGAGCTAACCCCTGCTACTTTAAGCCCTGAAGAGGTGTTAATAAATGCAGGGCCGCCACTGTCACCAGGACCACTAATGCCCTCAAGGGGTAGTGCTTTATTTTCAGGACTGTCAAAATCAAAGGTAATCCATAAAGGCTCTATGGAATCAATAATATTTTCAGCATGATTTATTACCTTACTTCGCCCGGTAACGCCAAGTTTCCCATTACCGGTATCACCTTGACCGACAAACCAAACATGTTGCGCAGTTTCATCATCACCGTGATAAATATCAGTACTTTTTACACCCGTGACTTTGCGATCAAGTTTCAGTAATGCGATGTCATGACTGAGGTTATTTTCATCATATTGCGGGTGTACAATAATATAATCAACTTGGTATTTGTTACCGCCAATATGTACTTTTTGTTGAGAGGGCATATAGGGTGTACCGTGAGCGGCGGTTAATATCCATTGCTCATCGATTAAGGTGCCAGTTAAATGTTTAAGGTTAATAACACTAGGATACTTACTACTAGGGACTTGATATTGTGCTGGTGGGATATCATGTCGAATAATAATGGCGCGTGCAGTAAATGCGTTGAAAACTAAAAAGAGTAGTAAATATTTCATGGTGACCTTAACGTGTAATGGATATGAGTTTTCTTTATCAGCTAATAGCTGGTAAATTACCAGTGAATGTCGTGTAAAAGATTATATCCTTTAGCTATCTAAATCCTATCAAACTTTTATATTGTTATTAACACAATGAAAAATAAAGTAAATTAATGTCTAGTAAAAATGCCCTAAGCATAGCCGGTTTGCAAGCCTACACATTTATCAGTGGTGAATTGACGGTAAATTTCAGCCAGAATCGAGTGAGCTTTCAGCACCATGAGCTGGTATTGCAACCCAAAGTGCTCGAGTTATTAGTCTTACTTTGTGCCGCTCAAGGGCAAACCTTGAGTAAACAGATATTAACAGCCGCTTTGTGGCCAAATACTATAGTTGGGCCGGATTCGTTAGCCAATACTGTTACACGTTTGCGTAAGGCATTAAATGATAATGCTAAGCAACCTGTGTTTATTGAAACTGTGCAACGTAAGGGCTATCGCTGGTTACAAGAAGTTAGCTTAGTTAATGTGGAAACTAGGGATAACGATAAACAAACCCGTCACGTCATCTTTAAACAATTGGGTATTAATAAAGTTAAACGAACGGCAACAATAATAGCGATAGTTGTAGCTACGCTCAGCGCTTGGTGGTTTTACGGATACTCTGTTAACCCAGTAGAAAAACAGCTAATACATAAATTCCCTTTTCCAGATTTACATATAGAGCGATTAGCTGAGGGAGGCTATGAGATTCAAGTCGGTATTAAAGGGGAACTAACAGAAGCGCGAAAAGCTGCTATGTTAAAAGAGATTAAACGAATTACCGGTGAAGAGCATTCAGATATGATTTTTACCCTTGACCCGATTGAACCAAGTTGTAATGAGGTTCACGACGTAAACGGAAGCGGTGGTAAAGAAAAAGCGACTTGCAAAGCTAAGCCGCTAAAACCCAAACCAGATTAAGGTTTATGTTTAAGTAAAATTACCTCTATTAAGGTAATAGCTCAACCGAACGTACTTGCAATATCGCTTCGCCACCATCTTTATCTGTCATGCTCGGTGTGAAATAAAGCGCATTAATATGTTCAGGTACTAAACCATAGTCTTTGGAACTGGCTGGTGTCCACTCAGGGCGGTAGAAATCTTTTAAATCAACTTCTTTTGTTGTCCAGCCCTTGGTGGCCGGTAGCTTAATTTGGTAGTGAGCATAACTTGCATCACCCTCCTTACCATAATCTTGCTGTGATAACTTGATGATTAATGGGACATCACACTGATAGTTTAATCGTATTTTCTGGCTTCCCGCTAATGAAGCTGTTGGCAATTTATGAATTAGCTCAATCCATGAATTACGTTTTGCATCAATACGTGGAACACGTTTAAATTTAATCCAAATGCCACCATGTCTAATAAGCTTCTCATTAATTATCGCTTCACTGCCATAAGGGTCAGTATCATAACTCCACTGGTGTTTATCTAATGGCGCATGAGTACTGTGTGCGTTGGCAGGAATCACAGATAAAAGTAGTAAGCAGCTAAAGGTAGCTAACAATGCTATTTTGAAGAGGTGCATTTGTATCCTATAAAATTAATGTATGAGCAAACTCATGATAAAACAAGCACACCTTTCAAGATAGCCATTTAACCTATCAATTAGGATTTTTCACTGCTGACTTAATCTTGATTTTTATTCTCTGTGAATAGTGATTGTTGTTGCCAGTCTTGGATACCGTATTTTACTAATATCTTCTCTAGTCGGCCATCTTGCCTCAGGGATTTTAAGCCTTGGTCAAATACGGATACTAGTCCTTTATCGACTAACGGTGAAAATCCTAAAAATAATGGGGTGAAATTACCTTGAGTTCCAGCATAAATAATACTGTTATTCGGCATTTTGGAAAGCTGATATTGTACGGTAAATCGAGAATCTAATAATATATCTAAACGGCCCATTTGTAGCATTTTCAGCTGCTTGGTTAGAGGAGAGTTGCCACTAGCAGAAAAAACATGTTCACTATTATCTCGTAGCATACGATCTATCTTGTTACCGTACTGATAGCCGTTAATAGTACCTAAAATGGCACCTTTGTTTAAGTGGATCTCTAAGTTGCTTATACCCTGAAAGTGCCATTGTTTCTTGGTTGTAACATAGAAGTCATTATACAAACCACCAAAGCTTAACAGACTTTGTTGTAGTTGATAGTCCGTAATATGTTGGGGTGTTAAGGCAAGCAAAATATCTACTTTTCCCTTTTGAGCGAGACTTAATGCTCTTGCTAACGGGGTTAATGAAAATGTTAATTTTATCTTGTGATCTTTAGCTATCTCCTTCACCACCTCAACTAAAAAACCAGGTAAGACATTATCGTCGCAAACGTAGGGGCACCACACATCAGAAGTAACACTTAAGGTGGTGGAGGCTCTAGCTGGCACAGAAGCACTCGACCATACCAGTACATTGATAAGGCAAAATAAAAGCAATATTTTGGTGAGATTGAACATGAATTTAAGCAGCTAAAAAATGTTGGCAGTAAGTGGCTAATAAGCCACTTACTGCCAATGTTATCGATTAATTGGCAATATCATAAACGATTTCAACGTTAACAGCTGTTTAATTGAGCTAGTTGTTATTATTTTCGAGACCAGCGCCACGCCACAAGTAATAAAGTGCAGGAAGCACTAATAAGGTTAATAACATCGCACTCGCCATACCGCCAACCATAGGGGCAGCAATACGGCTCATTACTTCTGAGCCTGTACCAGAGCCATATAAAATAGGTAATAAACCAATAATAACGGTTCCTCCGGTCATCATGATGGGCCTAATTCTTAAACCTGCACCATACAGTACAGCTTGTAACAGCTCGGCTTTAGTTGTGCCTTTGTCTTTTGAGGTGTTTTCTTTCAATAAGGCATAGTAGGCTTGGTTTAAATACACCAACATAATGACACCTATTTCAACGGCGACACCTGCCAAGGCAATAAAACCAACACCCACAGCAACTGAAAAATTAAAGCCTTGCAAGTACATTAACCAAATACTACCAACCATTGCCAGTGGTAGTGTGCCTAAAATCATCGCTACTTCAATTACGTTTCTAAAGTTTAAATACAGTAATACTATGATGATGGCTAAGGTTAACGGCACCACATAAGTCAGTTTAGCTTTTGCTCGTTGCATGTACTCATATTGACCAGCCCAAGCAATAGAATAACCTGCAGGTAACTTCAGCTGTTCATCAATCACCAACTGAGCGTTTTCTACATAGGTACCAACGTCTAGACCTTCAATATCAATAAAGGCCCAGCCATTTAAGCGCGCATTTTCAGATTTAATACCCGGCGGACCATCTTCAATAAATATATGGGCAACATCGCCTAGGGATATACGTTGACCATTTGGCGTGACTATTGGCAGTAACGATAATTGCTCTGGTGAATTACGATAATCTTGTGGATAACGTAAGCTCACCGGATAACGCTCTAGACCTTCGACTGTATTGGTAACGTTCATACCACCAATAGCGGTAGCAACAACCTGTTGGATGTCACTAATATTTAAACCATATCGAGCAGCTTTAGCACGTTGAATATCAACTTTAATATAGCGGCCACCTGCAACTCGCTCCGAGTAGACCGACGCTGTACCTGGCACGTCGGCTAAAATGGTTTCTAGTTGTTGACCTATCTCTTGAATTACCTCGAGTTTAGGCCCGGCTATTTTTATGCCTACCGGGGTTTTAATACCCGTTGCTAACATATCAATACGGGTTTTAATGGGCATAACCCAGGCATTGGTAACACCAGGCAGTTTTACTAAGGCATCGAGTTCTTTTTTCAAGCTCTCAGTGGTAACACCATCGCGCCATTCACTTTGCGGCTTCAACTGTATAAAGGTTTCTATCATGGTTAACGGCGCCGGATCGGTGGCGGTTTCAGCGCGGCCAACTTTACCAAATACCGTTTTCACTTCAGGTACGGTTTTAATGAGTTTGTCGGTTTGCTGTAACAATTGCCTTGCTTGACCAATAGAGATACCGGGATAGGTTGTGGGCATATACATCAAATCGCCTTCATCCAGCGGAGGAATGAATTCACTGCCTATCTTATCGAGTGGATATAAACCAATAAGTAGTACCACAACAGCGGCAGATAAAGTAACTTTAGGAAAACGTAATACCGCTTTAAGTGCAGGCATATACAATGAGGTTAAGAACTTATTCACCGGATTTTTATGTTCGGCTAAAACCTTGCCGCGAATAAAGTAACCCATAAGTACTGGTACTAAGGTAATAGCTAAAGCTGCAGCTGCAGCCATGGCATAAGTTTTAGTGTAAGCCAGTGGTGAGAACATGCGGCCTTCTTGTGCTTCAAGAGTAAACACAGGCACAAAACTGACCGTGATAATGAGTAAGCTGAAAAATAGCGCAGGACCCACTTCACAAGCCGAATCAGTAACCACTTGCCATCGGTTCTCATTACTCAGCGGTTGATCTTGAGGTAAGCGTTCCATATGTTTGTGCATATTTTCTATCATAACAATGGCACCATCGACCATAGCGCCGATGGCTATGGCAATACCGCCAAGCGACATGATGTTAGCGTTTAATCCTTGGGCATGCATAACAATAAATGCGGTTAAAATGCCAACAGGAATACTAATGATCACCACTAAAGAGGAGCGTAAATGAAACAGGAAGATAATACAGACCAAAGCGACAACCGCAAATTCTTCAAGTAATTTCATGGCAAGGTTACTAACAGCACGCTCAATCAGTGCTGATCTGTCATAAACAGGCACAACCTCAACACCTTCAGGTAGACCC
>Ga0209395_1005082_pt1 | contig 14975 bp, 13 predicted proteins | sample GOMGulsemesocosm_3_FD_184635 | JGI IMG/M metagenome (GOLD analysis project Ga0209395, IMG submission 184635) | Methane-oxidizing microbial communities from mesocosms in the Gulf of Mexico - GOM9D Gulf of Mexico (SPAdes) (version 2) | ecosystem: Environmental > Aquatic > Marine > Cold seeps... | reverse complement strand
TCAAAATATATTAGCTAAAGAAAATATGTTGTCTGTCTTGAACTATTCACAAGACGTTAAACCTCAGCCTAAAGCCTCAGCTCTTAATACTTCAATTGTTGAAAAAGAAGTATATTTACCTGCTCAAGTTATAAATGGCACAGTGAGATCCGGTCAGCAAGTTTATGCTAAAGATCGTGATTTAATTGTATTAGGCTCAGTGAGCCATGGTGCTGAAGTAATAGCCGATGGTAATATTCATATTTATGGCGCATTACGAGGCCGTGCCATAGCTGGTGCTAAAGGCAACACAGATGCACTAATATTTTGCCAAAAATTAGAGGCTGAACTGGTTTCCATAGACGGTAATTATTGGATAAGTGATTCTCTACAAGGAGAATTGTGGGGCAAGTCTGCTGCAATAAGTTACAAAGATGACTCGTTAGAAATTACAGCATTGGTTAAAGGATAAATATCATGGCAAAAGTGATTGTTGTTACATCAGGAAAAGGTGGTGTTGGTAAAACGACATCTAGTGCTGCTATCGGTACCGGTTTAGCACTAAAAGGTTATAAAACCGTTATAGTAGACTTTGATATTGGCTTAAGGAACCTTGATTTAATCATGGGTTGTGAACGCCGTGTTGTATACGATTTTGTCAATGTTATTAATGGTGAAGCAAAGCTCAATCAAGCACTGATCAAAGACAAGCGTGTAGATAAATTATCAATTCTACCTGCGTCTCAAACTCGAGATAAAGATGCCTTGACTAAAGAAGGTGTTGAACGCGTATTAAATGAGTTAAAGCAAGAGTTTGACTTTGTAATTTGTGACTCACCAGCAGGCATTGAAGCAGGTGCTATGATGGCACTTTATTTTGCTGATGAAGCAATCGTTACAACTAACCCTGAAGTGTCTTCTGTACGAGATTCAGATCGTATATTAGGAATTTTACACAGCAAATCAAAACGTGCTGAAGAAGGCTTAGATAGCGTTAAAGAACACTTATTATTAACCCGTTACAATCCAGAGCGTGTTGAGAAAGGTGAAATGCTGTCAGTTGATGATGTTCAAGATATTTTAGCAATTGATTTGTTAGGCGTAATTCCTGAATCACCATCAGTATTAAGTGCATCTAATTCAGGTCAACCTGTTATATTAGATACCGAATCTGATGCTGGAAAAGCATATCAAGATGCAATAGAAAGGTTACTTGGTGAAGATATTGATTATCGTTTTTTACAAGTGCGTAAGAAAGGTCTGCTAAAAAGAATCTTTGGAGGTTAATATGTCATTATTAAGTTATTTTCGCTCACCCAAAGTTAAAACGGCTTCTTTAGCTAAAGAACGTCTGCAGATAATTGTTGCCCATGAAAGGTCACAACGTGGTACTCCTGATTACTTGCCACAACTTAAAAAAGATATTCTTGAAGTTATTCGAAAGTATGTAGAAATTTCATCTGATCAAGTTTCAGTTCAACTTGAGCAAAATGAAGATGACTTAGCTGTTTTAGAGTTAAATGTCACTTTACCAGAAGAAAAGTAACATTAGAAAACTTTCACTTTAGTAATAAAAAAGGGCTATTTAGCCCTTTTTTATTTATTAACTTTAATTATGATTCCCATTCTATTAACTTGCCTTGTAATATTTTATATCTCCAGCAACTTAACAAATCAGGTAATAGTTTTTTATTTTTTTGTTCGTCATCACACTTCCAAGTCCAACTAATTAATTGGTTAATTTGCTTTTTACTTGAAATAATCTCAGTCGGTATACCTTGAACTTTGGCAACAGCATCAATTCTTTGTTTTATAGATTTCACTTCAGTTTTATAGCTTGGATAGTCTACTAAGCGTACAACTTTTTGTGGATATTGTTCTTTGGGGATAGCGTTTGCTTTTTCAATGCAAAGTAAAATTTCTTTACCAGACTTATTTACTTCCATTGTTTCTATGCCCTGCACCTTTCTTAATGCAGTGATACTATTAGGCTTTACTTTAGCAATCTCGATCATATTATGCTCTTTTAATATGAAACCTAACGCAAGATTTTTGATTCGCGCTTTATCACGTCTCCAAGTAGCAAGCTCTTTTAGTACTGCTAAATCAAAAGAGCTAAGCTGCCAAGCATTTTTAATATCTAAATATAGATTTTCATCAGGAACTTGATATTGACGTTTCTTGGCCATTAAAGCACTTTCGCTTAATACAATATCCAGCCAATTTTTTTCATCAATTTGTTTTTTTATTATATTGAAACAGGGTAAAAGATGAATAACATCGCCAGCAGCATAATCAAGTTGCTTTTGAGTTAACGGCCTTTGTAGCCAGTTAGTACGAGATTCACTTTTATCAATTTCTAATGAAAGCAATTTATTAACCATCATTGCAAAACCAACGCTATTACCAAACCCTAATAAACCCATAGCAAATTGTGTATCAAATAGCGGTTTTGGCACACAGTTACCGTGCCTCATAAATACTTCTAAATCTTCAGACGGTGAATGTAATACTTTTAAAATTGAATGGTCTGTTAAAATAGTCCAAAAATTTGATAGGTCAAGATCGCAACAAGGATCAATTAAAGCAAGGTGCTCACCATCATATACTTGAATTAACGCTAATTCCGGAAACAAAGTGCGTCTGCGCATAAATTCAGTATCTATGGCTAATATTTTACTTTCTTTAATTGCTTGTAAGTAAGTATCTAACTGTTCTTGTGTCTTAATATACTGAGTTTCTAGGCATAAAGAATGCAATTGACTATCCTAATAGCTATAAAAAAACCGGCTATAGCCGGTTTTTAAAAAATATAAAATTTAACTGGCTTCTTTTAAAGCGCGTCTTAATATCTTACCTACATTTGTTTTTGGTAGCTCATCTCTGAACTCGACAAATTTTGGTACTTTATAATTTGTTAAATTTTTACGACAGTGTTTGATTATATCTTTTTCTGTTAATAAAGGGTCTTTTTTAACAACAAAAATTTTAACCTGCTCACCACTGACTTCATGCGGTACACCAACGGCAGCAACTTCAAGTATCCCTTCATGCATTGCTACTACTTCTTCAATTTCATTTGGATAAACATTAAAACCAGAAACAATAATCATATCTTTTTTACGATCTACAATAAAAAAGAATCCTTCATCATCACATTTGGCAACATCACCCGTAGCAAACCAACCATCAGTCATACACTTAGCTGTTTCATCATCTCGATTGTAATAGCCTTTCATGACTTGAGGACCTTTAACCCATAACTCCCCAGACTCTCCAAGTGGCATATCTTTACCATCATCACCCACAATTCTTAATAGTGTACTTGGTGCAGGTAAACCAATAGAACCATTATAACTTTCTAAGTCATAAGGACTGATTGTGACTAACGGAGCACACTCAGTTAAGCCATAGCCTTCCATTAACTTACTATTGGTTACTTTCTGCCAGCGTTCAGCGACAGGTCTTTGTACTGCCATACCGCCACCTAGCGAGAACTTTAAAGTACTAAAATCTAAATCACTAAAGCCTGGAGTATTCAGTAAACCGTTAAATAATGTATTTACACCTGTAATTGCAGTGAATTTATTATTAGATAAATCCTTAACAAAAGCCTTCATATCTCTTGGGTTAGTGATCAACAGATTTAGTCCACCATACTTCATGAAAGTAAGGCAATTAGCGGTCAAAGCAAATATATGATAAAGCGGTAAAGCAGTAACAACGACTTCTTTGCCTTTAACTAAAATTTTATCTAAACACCCTGAAACTTGTTCTAAGTTTGCGACCATATTACCATGAGTCAAAATAGCGCCTTTAGATACACCGGTTGTACCGCCCGTATATTGTAAAAAAGCATAATCATCATGAACTAAATGTGGTCTTTTATATTTAGTAATATCTCCTTGAGATAAAACATCATTAAAAGCGATTGTGTTAGGTAAATTAAAAGGCTTAACCATTTTTTTAACGTGTTTTACAACAAAATTTACTAAATGCTTTTTAACACCACCACATAAGTCACCAACTTGAGTCAAAACAATATTTTTGATCTTAGTTTGAGGTAAAGCTTGCTCTAGGGTATTGGCAAAATTTTGTAATAAAATGATTGTAGTTGTTTCTGAGTCATTTAACTGATGTGCTAACTCTCTCACTGTATAAAGCGGATTTACATTAACAACAACGCAACCAGCTCTTAGAGTGCCTAAGATCGCAATTGGAGTTTGTAATAAATTAGGCATCATAACGGCAACTTTGTCACCTTTAACTAAACCTAAATCATTTTGCAGATAAGAAGCAAATTGCTTAGTCGCTTCATCTATTTCTTTATAAGTTAAATGCTTACCCATATTAGAAAATGCAGGTAAGTCCGAAAAATCTTTAAAGCTTCGTTCAAAAACTTCAAGTAGTGAGTCATAGTGATTTGGATCTATTTCTTCAGGCATGCCTTCTGGATACCTATTTAGCCAGATTTTTTCCACTTGTTGCTCCCGTTTTTATAATTTATTTTTATATACCAATAGTTTAAATGAAATAATATCGGTATTTTATTGGCTCTTATCTTAACCTTAATTCAACTAAGGTCATTTCACAACTGAGTAAATACTCTAATTAAGCAGTTATCATCACATATTTAAAATAAAGTTACAAATGTAAGCTGAAAAACTTTAAATTTCACTTTATAAATTGATTGATTATTTTAGCGACAGCAATTGGACTTTGCATATGGCAATGATGACCGCCATCAACTTCACTTACAGATAACTTGTTGTAATATTTAGAATATAAATTTTTTGCATGGATGATTTGTTCATACCCCTTGTTGCCAAGAATCAACTTAGCGGGAACATTGACTCGCTGACATACCATGGCTGCTTGCACTTCATTAAATCTAAAACCAGAATGATGTTTTAATTTTGGATCAATTCGTAATTTTATCCCAAATTTTGTTTCTTCACTATTTCTGTGCATTAATAGTTCACAATGAGCATACTCTAAATCACTTACCGCCATTCTCGCTTTCGCTAGAGTATCTAAATTTTTATAATATCTTAATTTCGGTTTTCCATTATTAGAAGCATACTTTTTTCTATTCACAATAGCGCCTCTAAGCTGACTTACAAGGTCTTCATCTGGCGTTGTTACTAACCCAACACCTTCTATCAAGATAACCGAGCGGACAAGTTCAGGAAAACAAGCGGCAAATAATGTCGCAGCCATAGCACCCATTGAATGTCCCACAATACATACAGGATTATCAAAATTAGATGTAATTACCTGGTAAATATCATCAATATAGTCAACAAAATAATAATGCGCTTCCTTATTTCGCCATTGGGAATGACCGTGCCCAGGGAAGTCAAATGCCAACCAATTATACTGTGGTAATAAATCCATTAATGGATAAAAGCTTGCAAGATTATCCTGCCAGCCATGTAAGGCTACAATATCTAAGCTTTCAGGTTTATGGTTATTAACCACTCCCGAAATTATTGGGGACTCTTTACGTGCTGTTATATCTTTAAAATTGTACATGTATTCCTTTTGTAAACTTAACTCGCTATATATGTATTTGTCGCAAGTAAGTACCAATAGTCTCATTATTCTGGTATGAATATATGCATATAAAAAAACCATACACACTAAAATGAAGAAATCACTAATTATAGCTATATCCGCACTGACTATCACAGCATGTGCACAATTAGGTAGTACACCAGTAAAACAAACACCAAAAAACATTATTTATATGATAGGTGATGGTATGGGACCAGCCTATACAACCGCTTATAGATATTATAATGATGACATTAATACTAAAGAGATTGAAAAGTCAGTATTTGATACAATTTTAACTGGTACTGCTCGTACATATCCTGATGATGATACCTATGTTACTGACAGTGCTGCAAGTGCAACTGCGTTAAGTAGCGGAATAAAAAGTTATAATGGTGCAATTGCAGTTGATACTGACAAAAAACCAGTGAAAACCATGCTCGAATTAGCAAAAGAGAAAGATATGCTTACTGCGTTGGTCGTAACTTCACAAATAAATCACGCAACCCCAGCAAGTTTTACTGCCCACAATGAAAGTAGAAGAAACTACGATCAAATAGCCAATGACTACATAGATAATAAAATTAATGGCAAATTACCAGTCGATCTTATGTTTGGTGGCGGCACAGATTATTTTATTCGTAAAGACAGAAACCTGATAAATGAGTTTGTTGACAATAACTATCAATACATTGATAAATTAGACAAAATTAATACTATAACTCAAATTCCTGCTATTGGGTTATTTGATAATATAGGCTTACCTTATGCGATTGATTCAACCAAAAATCACTTAGAAATGATGACAAAAAAAGCATTAAATCTTATTGATAAACAATCAGACAATGGTTTTTTTATGATGATTGAAGGCAGTCAAATTGATTGGTGTGGCCATAATAATGATATTACTTGTGCCATGGCTGAAATGCACGATTTTGCAAATTCAATTAAAATTGCAAAAAAGTACGTTGATAACAACCCTGACACAATTCTCGTTGTAACCGCTGATCACTCTACAGGAGGATTAACAGTTGGTGCAAATCATGAATACAAATGGGATGCGCAAGTAGTAAAAGATTTTAAAGTGAGTGCTAGAAAATTAAGCCGAAAGCTGTTCAAAAATGATAAGTTAGCACTAGAATGGGATAAATATTCAAGCACCCCATTAACAGATAAAGAGTATCAATCTCTAAAAGTAGCTAAAGTAGTTGATGAGGCAAACTTGTTTATTGCCGTAAAACATATTATCAATACAAGAAGTTACACTGGCTGGACAACCAATGGCCATACAGCCATGGATGTTCAAGTATTTTCATATGGTAAAGGTGCAGAACACTTTACTGGTAATCTAAATAATACAGATATTGCAAAACAATTAATAAAATTCATTAAAAATTAGTAAGTATTATTTAAAAAGGCAGAATTAGCCCTCAATACTGCCTTTAATAACTACTTAATATTATCTCTTTGAACTCCTACACCCTTAACAACGGGTGCAAATTGTGGCCGAGCATGCCATTTCGGTTTGATCGGTGATAAAGGCGCGACTCTTTTTCGGGCCACTAGCATATAAACGCTACCCATAGGCTTTAGATATTGCTGACAAAAACTTTGCCAAGGACCGAATCTTGATAAACGGCTTCCCCTTGCCAGAGATGAATAAATAAATCGTTCATCTTTTATTACTTCAAAACCCAAAAGATTAAGCCAATCCTTAACTCTTGCAGGTGTAAAAAAACGACCACTCCAAGGTAATTTTTGTCTGCTAAAAGGCAGTAATCTGGCAATACCACATAAACTAAATGGATTAAACCCCGTTAAAATAATGTAACCACCCGGTAATAATACCCTTTGTGTTTCTCGTAATATATGATGAGGATCGCTATAATATTCTAGACAATGACTTAATAAACAAGCGTCAACTGAATGTTCCATAAATGGCAGTTCATCGATTTCTGCTAACACACCAGCACGGTAACACTCAGGGGCAACACAAATTTGATGTTTAATACAACAAGCCTGGGTATTTAACTGCCCACTTAAGTCACCTAGTTTTAATAAATGATAACCAAAAACCCGTGGTAACCATTGAGATATTTTGCTTTCTATTTCTTTTTGTAAATGATCTCCATGTGGAAAGTCTTGCCAACTATGTGGTTTTGGGGCGTCTTGAAAACTTAATGCCGGTTTCAATTATTGTTGCTCCCTAAAATGTATATAGAAATTAAACGCTAGATGAGCCTTTAACTTATCTGATATATTGTAATAATTAAAGCAGGTTAAACAGAAAGTTGAAACTTATGTTGAATATATTCCCAATCCACGCATTTTCAGATAATTATATTTGGGCTATTACAAAAAATGACTCAAAGTCCTTGTATGTTGTGGACCCCGGTCAGTCTGAGCCTGTACTAAATTACATTAAAGAAAATAATTTGCAGCTTAAGGGTATTTTAATTACCCATCATCATTGGGATCACACTGATGGCGTAAAAAAATTAAAACAACTTTATCCTAATATAACAATTTACGGCCCACAGAATAGTGTTTTCACCGGCTCTGATATTCAATTAAAGCAAGATGATACAATTAATATTTTAGATGTGACTTTAAAAGTGTTATCAACACCAGGTCATACCTTAGATCATATTTGTTATTTCAACAGTGACGTATTATTTTGTGGTGATACTTTATTTAGTGCAGGTTGTGGTAGATTATTTGAAGGCACTTCAAAGCAAATGTTTGATTCACTGAGTAAAATTTCCCAGTTAAATGAAAGCTGCAAGGTTTATTGTACTCATGAATACACACTTGCAAACATTGACTTCGCGCAAATAGTTGATCCTTTAAACACTGATCTGGAAGAATATAAAAAACTAATAACTTCAAAAAGAAGTAAAGAAATAGCAAGTTTGCCTTCAAGCGTAGCGCAAGAATTAAAAATCAATCCATATTTAAGAAGTTTATCCTCAAATAATCATTTTGAAATTCCAGAAAAATATAGAAAATGTATAAATAAAGCCGAGTCAAACCTTACTAACTTGCGGGCATATAAAGACAATTTTTAATATGCTATGAATAAAATTTTCCATAGCATAAAACAGTCAATCAGTCCCTATATCAATACTTGAGCAACACAGATAGAAAAGGTACTATCTGTGTAATTTTGTTTCAACAATATAAATTTAATAAAACTATAAAAATGAATAAACCACAAATAATTGGTTTTGCAGCGCTGATGTTAGCGGGCTGTCAAATCACAGAAACTGATAATGATCAGTTAAGTCAAGTACAGCAACCTGCCGGACATACAACTGCGCAACCAAACGATGTTGTAGATGCTTTAACAATATTAGCCCTTCAAGGTAATAATAACGAGCAACCAGAGCTTGAGCCAGTACCAATATTTGATGATGTTTGGGAGCGAATTAATTATCAACTCTCAATTCCAGTGCCTCAAAATCGCGCGGTTGTCACTGAAAGAAATTATTACGCTAAACATCAAAGATATTTAGATCGGATATCAACACGTGGGGCTCCTTATTTATACTATATAGTTGAAGAAGTTGAAAAACGAAAAATGCCAATTGAATTGGCACTTTTACCTATAGTAGAGAGTGCATTTGACCCTTTTGGATACTCTCATAGAAGTGCTTCAGGCATATGGCAGTTTATGCCTGTAACAGGTGAACGCTTCGATTTAAAACAAAACTGGTGGTACGACGGACGTAGAGACATAGTGCAATCCACACGCGCTGCTTTAGATTATTTATCATATCTTCATAAAACATTAGAAGGTGATTGGTTAAATGCGATTGCAGCTTATAACTCAGGCGAAGGCCGAGTATTAAGAGCAATAAAGAAAAATCGTAAAAAGCATTTACCAACAGATTTTTGGTCTTTAGATTTACCAGCAGAAACAACTGCGTACGTACCTAAATTATTAGCCCTTGCTGATTTACTTAAAAACCAAAAAGAATTTAATGTTACTTGGAAAAAAATAGTTAATGCACAGGTAATTGATAGTGTTGATATTGGTTCACAAATTGATTTAGCACTGGCAGCACAAATGGCCGATATTAATATTACTGAACTATATCGCCTAAATCCTGCATTTAATCGTTGGGCCACAGATCCTGATGGACCACACAGTTTGTTGCTCCCTATAGATAAGATAGATGGTTTTACCAAGAGTTTGGCAAAAACAAGTTTAAAAGATCGTATTAGATGGCAAAGATACCAAGTTCAAAAAGGTGATAGCTTATCTGTAATCGCCAATAAATTTAGTACCAGTACTGATTCGATCAAAACTTTAAACAAGTTAAATTCAAATATGATCAAGTTAGGACAACAATTGTTTGTTCCTTTAAGCAATGGTCAAATTGATAACAAAAATCTATCTAGGCAGATGAAGCTAGCTTCTAAAGGCTCAACAACTAAAAAGACACAGGCAAAAAGTACTTATATTGTACGTAAAGGCGATACGCTCTGGGATATCAGTCATTCTCAAGGCGTTACAATTCAACAGTTGAGTAAATGGAATAAATTAAAAACCAGCGCCATGATAAAGCCTGGGCAAAAATTATTAGTTTATAAAAATAAAACAACGAAAAGTGGCTTGAAAACAGTCAACAGAACAATCACTTACAAGGTACGAAGTGGTGATTCATTAGCTAGAATTGCTAATAAATTTAATGTTTCTGTTTCAGAAATTATTAAATGGAATAAAATCAGTAAAAATAAATACTTACAGCCTGGTCAAAAACTAAAGCTGCTAGTGGATGTTAAAAAGACATAGATAGAAAACGATGTTAATGCTTAAAGTTATAATACGAATGTTATAACTTTAAGCATATGTATCAATACCGATCAAACTTTGTACTTCATTTCGGCGTTCTTGATGGGCTAAAGCATTATAAGCGGCAATGGCATTGCTTGTTTTATGATCTGGTTGATCATAAATAGTGCTCGACTTCTCATTTTTAAAACTACTTTCAAATATTTTTAACGCTTCTTTACTATTGATATACGCTGTATTTGTTTCGTTTTTATTTTGTGTATTAACAAAACGCTGAGCAGACAATGCTTGCTCAGCTTGGCTTTGAGTCGCGTTATTATTTGGTTTTACTTTTAATGGCTTAGAGTATACTAAACTTTCTAAACCAGTATTAAATCCATTTATGACAGACATTTACACCTAGCTTTAGCTTTATATACATGAATCAGTTTTAGCTGCAATATTAATAGTATATACCTGATATAAAACAAACTCTAAGAAAACTATTCTTTTCCTGGAAGTTTCTTCCAAGTGACAGTATCACGAACATACATAGGCTGTGCTTGTGATGCACTCACACACTCCCCTTTATCATGCAATTGCTTTGCTATTTTTAACATGTATTTTGCATTTGGTAAGGTTATGTCAGACAAAAATTTAATATTATCAGTTTGATGTAAACTTGGGTAAGTTTCAAAACCGGTACCAACCGCAACAACCTCTGGGCAGTCTAAAGTTAGCAGTTCTGGTTTTATCACTATTTCTTTATCGATTAATTTTGCAATTCCGTTCTCATCAGCACAGTAATGCGCAAAATATACCTCAGACATGCGTGCGTCTATTGCCGCGTATACATTTTTGGCACCCGTATCATCAATTGCTTGTTGTGCCATCGTTTGCAACGTTGAAATACCAACAACAGGTAGGTTTGCTGAAAATGCTAAGCCTTGTGTTATAGCAACACTGATCCTTACCCCAGTGAAGCTACCAGGACCACGACCAAAAGCAATGACATCGAGATCTTTGAGCTTTATATTATCTTTTATTAATAGAGATTCCACTAATGGTAATATTTTCTGGCTATGTTCCTGTGGGCATACTTCAAAGTGACTCACACACTCTTTGCTATTATCTGCTGATATTGCAGCTGAAAGCGATTCAGTTGCTGCATCTAGAGCTAGTACTTTTAAACTCATTAATTTATTCTCACTTAAATCTTCATTCTGTATAAAAAATATATTTTAATCTGCTATTTGGGCCAGAAATTCTGCTGCTTTATTTAAATCCCTAGTTCGTGTCATATTAGGCAAACTTGAAATGAAAACTTCACCGTAGTGTTTAGTTACCAGCCTATTATCACAAATAACTAATACACCTTTATCGTTATGATCACGAATTAATCTGCCCACACCTTGCTTTAATGTGATCACGGCTTGAGGCAATTGAATTTTTGCAAAAGGGTCTTGCCCTAATTGCTTACATGCCTTCATTTTTGCCTGTAATAAAGGGTCATCTGGCGCAATAAATGGTAGTTTATCAATAATAACACAACTTAGTGTGCTACCTCTAACATCTACCCCCTCCCAAAAGGATGCTGTGCCAAGTAATACCGAGTTGCCATGATGTACAAACTTTTCGAGTAAAATGCGCTTTGACGTTTGCCCTTGTACTAAAATAGGGTAAGGCACAGTAGATGCAATTCCTTGAGCCACTAACTCCATCATTCTATAACTGGTAAATAAAATAAAACAACGCCCTCTTGCAGCTTCAATTAATTGTTTAGAAACTTTCACTAAAGCATGTGCCATATCTTGTGAATTAACTTCCGGTAAATATCTCGGTAAACATAATAATGCTTGTTTTTGATAATCAAATGGACTTTCTACAATTAAGCTCTGTTTTGGAGTTAAACCTAAAGATGCGTTAAAGTGTGATAGAGAGTCATCTACAGACAAAGTCGCTGATGTAAACACCCAAGATGAATCTAACTTATTCATTAAAGCATTAAATTTTTCAGCAACATCAAGCGGGGTAATATTAATACTGACATGCATTCTAGTTGTTTCAAACCAATAACTTAGCCCTTTATCACTGGTATCAAACATCAGCTCTAATAATGCTTTGAATGCAATACAACGCTCAAAACAATGTTCTATTTTTGTACTTCTTTCAAGAGCAAGTTTAATCACTTGATATAAAAAGGTAATATCATTAATAATACGATCAGCAGCAAACTTAATGCCTGAATGTTTTAATATTTGACACCAATCCCCTCTTCCCGAACCAACTGGAAATTCAAGCCTAAAGTCTCTTAAACTCGACTCTAGTTTATCTATTGCTTTACCTAATTGGATCATATCAAACAATTCTGAACGGTAAATTAAACGTAAATCTTTAATAAGTGCTAATAAAGCCCGAGTACTGACACTTTGACCAAAATAGTTACTGGCAATTTCTGATAATTGATGTGCTTCATCAAAGATATAACCATCAGCTTGTGGCATCAATTCTGCGAAACCACTGTTTTTTACTGACATATCAGCAAAAAATAAATGATGGTTAACAACAATCACATCAGCTTCCATTGCATTCATTCGCGCTTTTTTTATATAACAATCATCATAATCAGGACAAGTTTGACCAAGACAATTATCTGAAGTTGAAGTGACATAAGGCAGTACTTTTGCACCTTCTTCGATACCAATACAATCAGCCATATCTCCTGATTTAGTATTGCTGGCAAATTTTGCAACCATAGCAAGTTGATGTAGTACATCAGGATCATCTGTTGGCACATGAGAAATATGTTGATTCAGCCTCAGAGGGCATAAATAGTTTGCCCTACCTTTTAATAAAGCGGTTTTTTTACCTATTTTTAATGCAGATAATACATTAGGTAAGTCTCTATGATAAAGCTGCTCTTGTAAGGCTTTAGTTCCTGTAGATATGATTATTTTTGTTATAGATTGTGGGTTTTCATGCATTAACGCAGGTACAAGATAAGCAAATGTTTTTCCGATGCCCGTTCCAGCCTCGATCACTAATTGCGTTTTATCTTTAAGTGCCGTTTCAATTGCACTGGCCATTTCAATTTGTGCTTCACGTGGTTTATAGCCATTAACCTTGGCTGATAAAGGACCATCTTTAGCAAAAAAGGATGATACTTTACTAATTTTTTTTGACATGAAACTATCCAAATTGATTTGAAAGCGTATTTTACATTTTTTCTGTTCAATATCAGATAAAAATTAATAATTTAGATAATAAAATAGCTGAAACATAAATCTCATTCAATTTGATCATGCCCATGTATCAAGTTGGTTTTCACTTGAGCCCCCATTAACCTCATCATTGTCTTGTTTTTCATCAGTATTATCTGAATCATATTCATCAACTGTTTTATTTTGTTGATTAATATATTTGATTTTTGCATCTTTAATTCCTGCAACATAAATCAAACGTTTATTTAACGGTTCAATATGTGCAACTCTGGGTAAAAATGGTAGTAGATTATCCATATACACCTCACAATTAATACTTTGTATATGCTTATTATCGGCTGGAATAACATATTCTTTAAATGTCATAAAAAAACACTTGTATACAATTACGTTCCATGTTTTTATATAAACACTTTTAAAAGGAAATATTTATTCAATATTATCCTTTACCTATATCAAATTGGAAAAATTATGCTTTTAATAAACCTGAACATTATTCACCATCATCATATGAACGAATAGCCTTTCAGGTTTTCGCTGGAAGGGTATTCCTAAAAGGAACCCGAGGCGAATAAAAAGTAAATATTCATTTTCGCCCCGAGGTCTCCTCGGGGTTTTTAGTTTTAAGCCCCCAAAATTTAACAAATAGCTTAACAAAGACTAAAAATTAACGGGAAATGAAAATGACAGATCAAACACGATTACGTATCGCAATTCAAAAATCAGGCAGACTTTCTACTGACTGCCAAAACTTATTTAAACAACTCGGCATTAAGCTAAATCTAAGAGAGCAAAAGCTGATAGCGCACTCAACAAATATGCCAATCGATATTCTACGTGTACGTCACAACGATATTCCTGGTCTTGTCATGGATGGTGTATGTGACTTAGGCATCGTTGGTGAAAATGAATTAGTTGAAATGCAAGCTGAACGTGAACAACAGTCTTTGCCATTTCAAACAAAAAAATTGGCTCAATTGGATTTTGGTTATTGCCGTCTTGCGCTAGCTTGGCCACAAGAGCTAGGTACAGTAGATACAAATTGGTTTCAAAATAAAAAAATTGCCACAACTTACCCTGCAATTTTAAGCCAATATTTAAAAAGAGAAAACATCAATGCCAGCTTAGTAAATTTATCCGGTTCAGTTGAAGTTGCGCCACGAGCTGGTCTTGCAGATGCAATTTGTGATCTTGTATCTACTGGTGCAACGCTTGAAGCAAACGGATTAAGGCAAGGCGAAACGATTATGGAGTCATATGCCTGCTTAATACAAAACCCTGCATTAGATTGCCCTAATAAAACAGCCTTAATTGAAAAGTTATTACCGCGTTTAAAAGCTGTTAAACAAGCAAAAGAAAGCAAATATATTATGTTGCACGCACCTAAGACTCGTCTAAAAGAAATATGTGATTTATTACCAGGCACGGGGCAGCCAACCATG
>Ga0209395_1005081_pt1 | contig 14978 bp, 9 predicted proteins | sample GOMGulsemesocosm_3_FD_184635 | JGI IMG/M metagenome (GOLD analysis project Ga0209395, IMG submission 184635) | Methane-oxidizing microbial communities from mesocosms in the Gulf of Mexico - GOM9D Gulf of Mexico (SPAdes) (version 2) | ecosystem: Environmental > Aquatic > Marine > Cold seeps... | reverse complement strand
ACAGCCGTGTACCGCCACCCACTGTCCAGCACTGACTTGCCCCTGATCAATCACTGCCCGAAAAGAGGTGACAAAACGACAGCCCAAACTGGCTGCAGTAGCAAAATCTAAATCTTCAGGTAATGTCACCAAGTTGACATCCGCATAATCGAGCGAGACATACTCGGCAAAAGATCCCCAGTGAGTAAATCCAGGTTGCGTTTGGTTAGAGCACACTTGATGGTTGCCCGCATGGCAATCGCCGCATGAACCGCAAGCGCTGATAAAAGGTACGGTGACTCGCTCACCGACTTTAAAGCGACTAACGTCACTGCCCACAGCTTCTATTATTCCTGAGAACTCATGTCCAGGCACATGCGGTAATTCTATCCCAGCGTCATGTCCCATCCAGCCGTGCCAATCACTACGACATACCCCTGTCGCTTTAACTTTCACTACTACACCGTGAGATTTTGGTGCCGGATCAGCAACATTCATTATTTTTGGCGCACTGGCAAAATTCTCATAAACAACCGCTTTCATAGGCTTCCCTCTTAATTAATCAATACTGCTTATTTTTGTTATATTGTACGATTCATCCATGAAATTACTTTGCTATTTAGCAACTTTTTTCAACCAATAAAGAAAGAATCCACTCAAAAACACCGCAATAAGTAAAGATTCCACACATATATACAAACGAAAAGACAGATAACAATAAAGCATACTTGAAAAACCAATCAATTCTAAATACTCTTTTATGACATAAAAGAGGAGAGCGCGATGCAAGACACCCTAAAAAAAGTCGATATTGATATCTTAAATACTATGCAAAGAGATGGCAGAATCAGCAATGCGAAGCTCGCCAACCAAGTCTCGTTGAGTGAAACCCCTTGCTGGCGGCGTTTAAAGAAACTAGAGGAAGAGGGCTATATTCAAAACTATCAGGCTAACCTCGATCGGCGCAAACTGGGATTCGGGGTAATGGCGTTTGTTCAATTAACGTATACAGAACACGATGCGCAAACCACCGCCGATTTTGAGGCGGTGATTATTAACAGTGAAAATGTGCTGTGTTGTCATAACACCACTGGCGAAGCTGATTTTTTATTGCAAGTGGTTGCTAAAGACTTAGATGATTACAGTTTATTTGTTGAGCAAGTACTGCGTAAATTACCGGGTATCAGCGCTATTCGATCGAACATTTCACTGCGAGAGTTAAAATCATCCAGCCGCTTACCGCTGACATAATGTTAACCTCTAATACAGGATAAACGCTGCTTGCTGCTTCTGACTCATGGCTTATCCCTTACGACTTATCACTTATCACTTATCACTTATCACTTATCACTTATCACTTATCACATATGACTTGTGACTTGTGACTTGTGACTTGTGACTTGTGACTTGTGACTTGTGACTTGTGACTTGTGACTTGTGACTTGTGACTTGTGACTTATGACTTGTGACTTGTGACTTGTGACTTGTGACTTGTGACTTGTGACTTGTGACTTGTGACTTGTGACTTGTGACTTGTGACTTGTGACTTTCTACCTTTCACTATCAACCTATGGCTCAAGCGAGTTCTCTTCACTCCACTGCTGATATTGCTGGCTATCAAGTTGCACAGCGAGTAGTTCTTGAGCACTCATCGGCTGGTAGAAGAAATTACCCTGAATGTAATCGCACTCGTATTCAAGCAAATAATCAAGTTGCTGACTATTTTCAACTCCCTCACCCACCACATACAGATTTAAAGAGTGTGCTAACTTAATAATAGACTCGGTGATAGTGCGTCGGTCTCGGCTATTATCTAAATCGGCAATAAAGCTTCTATCCAACTTGATAGAATCCACCGACAATAACTGTAAATAACTTAAACTTGAGTAGCCCGTTCCAAAATCATCCAAACTAACCACCAATCCCAAAAGGTGTAACTTGTCTATCACCATCCTAGCAAGGTCTAGATTATCCAGCACCACACCCTCGGTAATTTCAATGCACAAATGTTGCGCAGCTCCGGGGTTTTTATCTAAGTTTCTAATTAATACCGGTAAAAAATTCGGGGAAAGGAAGTGAGCGGCTGAGATATTAATTGAAAGTCGCCCCAAACCCTTACTCTGCATCAGTTTTGGGATTTCATTCAGCACCATTTCGATGATCAATTCCCCCAGCTCTATAATTAACCCTGACTCTTCAGCAATGGGAATAAAATCCGCCGGAGACATCTGCCCTAACGTTGGGTGATTCCAACGCACCAGTGATTCAACCATTTTATGGGAGCCTTTTGCCAACTCAACAAAAGGCTGATACATCATATAGAAATCACGGTTTTTAATGGCACTATAAATATCTTGACCAATGCGTACCCTGACAGCCCGCTGATCGATAAGTTGCTGCTGGCAAACATAAAACTGACTGCCTTTAGATTTTTTAGCTTTTGCCTCGTACATCGCCAAGTCCGCATTGGACAATAACTCTCCACGGCTGTCACCATGATCTGGAAAAAGCGCGACCCCCATACTTATTTTTGCGTACAAATTATTAGATTTGTACTTTAGAGGCGTCTCAAGCGCCTTAACAATGTCCCGACAGCGTATCACTAGATCTGGCGTTTCTTGAATATTGTTCAACACTATCGCAAATTCATCACCGCCTAATCGAGAGACCAGATCATCACTTTGAATACTGCTACTTAATGCATCTGCGACATACCGTAACAGATTATCACCAGCGACATGTCCAAGAGTATCGTTGACCAATTTAAAATCATTCAAATCTATCAACAACACGGCTAAAATAAGATCTCGCTCTTTTGCCTGCTCGATAAGTGCATCTAATTGTTGGGTAAACAGCTCCCTGTTGGCAATTTTAGTCAAATGATCGTAATGTGCCATCTGCTGCACCATTTTTGCATTTTCTACTCGTTCATCAATATCACTAAAAGACCCCGCTATTCGGGTTAACTCTCCCTCATCTCCCCATTCTGCTTGCCCCACTATCCAAAACCACTTGTAATAACCACTCGCGGTCTGCACTCTACACTCTACATCAAGCACATGGCCGCGCTTGAGGTGCTTGATCACTTTAGTCCTTAAATACCGTTTATCTTGCGGGTGAACAAAAGATAAATCCTCAATACTTTGCATCAATTGGCCATGATTAAAGCCAAGTAAACTGAGTAAACGATCAGAAAAAAACCAGCTACCATCAGTGACATTTTTCTCCCAGATTCCCGCCGTCGATGCCAACATAGCCAATCGAAACCTATCATTGGATTTTTTGTTGATAGCGGACTGTTGCTCGGCTTTTTTCTTGGCCTCTTCCAGCGCAAAAGTGCGCTCTTTAACCCGTAAATCCAGTGCCTGATTACTTTTTTTCAAGGCTAAATTCACATGGTAAAGCTCTGAATTTTTGCGATTTAATATCGCTTCAGATGCTTTTCTAGATTCTATTTCACGCGTTATTCGCCTCTCTAACATCGCAATTTTGGCTGCTACTTCATCCATGAGTGCCCTCGTTTGGCTCTCTGACCATATCAAACGTCACATTTCTTTCACTAGTATCCACACCTGCCATCCGAGTAATCCGATTTAACTCATAGAAATAATACGCACAGCCGAGCAGAAAACCTGCTGCAAAAGTGGCTAATGGGCGGGCTGAACGATAGTGAAGCTGTATGTGATTTTCACTGAGCTGCTTAAAAGTAAAGTGCGGTAGTTGCGCGTTTGGATAAAGCTTGCCAACTTCGAGATGAATATAGCGGTCAATTTTACTTAACAAATCAAAGGAATCGCTTATATTCGTCAGTATTTGCGGGTGTGACTCAATCAAATTAACCAAGAAGGCCTGGCCAAATTCGCTCACTAGCACTGTGACAGGGGCATCCACTAATTCACTTAACTGGCTGATTATTATGAACAACTCAGAATGATCATAACTGCCTACTGCCGTATAAATCCCACCTGAGGGTAATTGATCATTTTCCATTAACTTATCAACAACTTCATAACCGTATTTTTTCTCGACTAATTCTAGCAGCTCAGTAAATATCATACCCAACATAGCTTAGCGCCTTTGTATAATCATTAGCTAAGGAAGTAGCAACTAAATCCTCAGATGTTCCCTGTGCTTCTTATATGGAAAGTCTAAGCGGTCAATACCCATAAAGAGGGGCACACTGATCCGCACAAGAATGGACGCGAATGGCGAGTCCTTTGCAAGCGTTCTAACAAAGGAGTTGGCCGCTAAGAGATCCACCCTACGGGGCGTACAGGATAGTTCGTGCTCTTTGTTAATGGTTTTTGTAGGTCTAAGCCCGCCTGTAACCATTGCCTCAATCACAAACAATCCTGTACGCTAGGGGTGTCTGGGACTTGTTCGCTGCTTCCCTAAGCATAGCAGAGCTTACAAAAAAACCGTAAAGTCTCGCCAGTTAAATATCCTATTTAAAATATCGCATATGCTTGGCTGTTGCTCATTTGTTAGCTACCCTATGCTCCCCATTAAATACCACCGAACAGGATAAGAATGAGCGATAATTTCAAGTCACTAAGTCGACAGCTTTTTAAAATGACTTGGCCGATGTTAATTGGTTTACTGGCAATGATGAGTTATCAGCTGGTCGATAGTGCCTTCATCGGTCAATTGGGTGCTAAGCCCCTAGCAGTGGTTGGTTTTACTATTGCCATCTATCAATTAATTATCGGTATTCAAGTGGGCTTAGGGATTGCTGCGACAACGATAATCTCAACCGCAATTGGCGCAAAAAAATTCACCCATGCAAAAGAACTGGCCGGGTTAGTGGTTGGCACAGGTTTTTTTCTGATGCTTGTGGTTACTATCTTTCTTGGTATCAATCAAACACTGATCGTTAGCCTATTAGGGGCCAATGCCTCGCTACTGCCAATTGTTGCCGATTACTGGACCCCTTGGTTAATTAGCTGCTGGTTGGGTGCCATGCTCTATTTTGGCTACAGTATTTACAGAGCGCATGGTAAAACCTTTCTCCCGGGGATGATCATGGTGCTAACAAGTATAGTCAACGTAGTATTAGACCCACTCTTTATCTTCACCTTTGAGATGGGTATTGCCGGGGCCGCTTGGGCAACCGTGGTCGCTTTTAGTATTGGCTGTATCATTACTTATTACAATATATTAAAAAATAACATGATTAACCTTCCCCAGCATTTTATTGAAATTAAAACGGGGATAAAAAAACTTTTCTCATTTATGACTCCCTCCATGCTGTCTCAATTCGCACCGCCTATATCGGCGCTATTAGCCACCGCTTTAGTCTCAAGTTTTGGTGAAATAGTGATCGCTGCTTGGGGGTTGGGATACCGATTAGAGTTTTTCTCAATTATGATCGTTTTGGCACTGACGATGTCATTACCTGCGATGATAGGTAAGCTCAAAGGCAGTGGTGATTATGGCCAAATAGACCAACTTGTAAAAATGGCGGCAGGCTTTATTATCCTTTGGCAGTTGGCCATCGCCGTCATTTTATTGCTGAGCGCAGAGCCAATAGCTACACTACTGACCAATGACGCAAGTGTCTCTGCTATATTACAAGACTACTTTTGGTTTATGCCATTAAGTTATACTTCACTGGGCGTTTGCATGATCATGGTATCAGCCTGCAACGCCATAGGTAGGCCAGCACAAGCGCTGTTAATATCGCTCGTGCGACTATTCATCTGCTACTTGCCTCTGCTGTGGATAGGCTCGCAAATGGCAGGCATTACCGGTCTATTTATCGGTGCAAGTCTCGGTAATCTTGTCGCAGGCATTATGAGCTGGTTTATGTACCAAAAAAGCATGCAAAAGCTGCGTTTTGAGCAGGCATAACGAAGTGAACAACAATTTAGTAAGTCTGGATCATTGCCAAGTCTGAATGCAACCGCTAAAACCACCGTTTGTTAAAGTTGAATGAGAACAATCATTTGATTCGAATACTCAATGGTCAACTGATAATTTTAGGTTTAACGAGTATCAGTGACTGATATACGCGTTGGCTACTTCGTGTTGAAGCCACACTTTTAGAAAACAGCCGCGCTCGAATTTTGATATTCTCGACCTCAGTCAACAATAACAGCCCGACAGTACGCACTTTACAATCCTTGGGAAAGCTGTCTGTCCATATAAAAAGGCATAGCCAATCCATACATCCATCCAGCATTTTCAGCTTCGGTTAATGCTAACAATTCGCATTTTCTTTGACTTTTTCCTATATTTTATGAGTTGCTTTAAAAATAAAAAATAGCTGCTAGCTTTAAATCTATAGATCGCAGTGGAACGAGAACCTGTTGTGCCCAGCCACCTCAATACCATTGATTTGAAACTCTATGTTCAGGTCTACACTATCGCTCATTATGCTGAACATATGAAAGCGTATGGCCACAAGCCGTATATGCGCTGTTAATTATTTCTAGGGATGACAATGTTACCAAACAATTCACTGCCCGTTTTTTACGATCAACAAGATGCGTTATTTAAAGTGCTCTCCAATATTTATCTTACTTTAAATGCCTCCCATTGCTTTATTGCCAATATTGAAGCTAAAAATACCGAGATCACTACCAGTTGTTATTTGAAACAGGGAAAACCCGCGGAAAACCTCAGCTTTCAACTACTCGGTTCCCCCTCGGAAATGTTATTGCACAGCGGTAAAAACAGCTGCCACTCAACCAGTATAAGACAGCATTTTCCCGATGATGAAATACTGCAAACACTCGATGTAACCGGCTATTTAGGAACATTGCTACGCAATAAAGACAATATTGTGATCGGTTTATTGGTGTGCCTATTTGACCACAAGTTAGACAACCCAGAGCAACATTTAAGCTGGATTACCCAGTACAGCGATGTGGTCTCTCGCGTATTTTGGCAAGAACAGTCCAACTTGAAAATTAAGCAGTTAGAAAAGCAGTTAGCTGAGACCGAGAAACTATCAAACATTGGCAGCTGGCAACTAATCTTGGCAGATAATGAATACCGATACAGTATTGAGATATCGCGTATATTCGAGCAACACAGCTGTACCGACAAACTTTCCCTGATGCAGATGTTAGATTATATCCACCCAGAGGATAGAGCGGCTTACGTGAGCAAATTGAGCGCACTTAAAAATGCAGAGATAGAAAAATTCGAAAACCTGCATCGCGTAAAATTAGATAATGGACGGATAAAATTTATCCTGGAGAAAACCAAGAGGAGCTATTCAAATAGCCATAAAGGCTATTATCTCGAGGGAAAAAGCCAAGACATTTCGTTGCTTTACCAGTTAAATACCAACAAGCGGCTGACTGATTATATTTTTGATCAAACCTCTGAAGCTGTCATGATCACTGACACGAGCAACAAAATCACCTACGTTAACAAAGCGCTGCTAAGAATTACCGGATACTCGCGATCAGAACTGATCAATCAAACGCCCAAAATACTCTCTTCAGGTCGACAGAGCCCTACTTTTTATCAAGAGATGTGGACAACCCTGCTCACTAAAGGCCAGTGGCGAGGCGAACTATACAATCGACGAAAAAACGGTCAAATTTACCCCGAAGAACTCTCTGTCAATGCCGTCAAAGACTCCGATGGCACTATTAGCCACTTTATCGCAATATTTAGAGATGTCACCCACTGGAAAAATACCGAGCGAGAACTGCGCTTTTATGCGGAGTGTGAACCGCTCACAGGACTTAATAATCGGCGTATTTTTAATGATAAACTAGAAAATACACTTGAAGAAAAACAACAAGATACCAATATTTCTGTGATTTTCATCGATTTAGATGACTTTAAATTAATCAACGATATCTACGGTCATGATATCGGCGATTCGCTGCTGAAGACTGTTGCCCTGCGGCTAAATAAGATCGTCTCTAACAGTGATACTCTGTGTCGCTATGGTGGCGATGAATTTACTTTGCTACTTACCGATACCAACTTGCAAAAAACCCAAATTGTACTCAAGCAAATTCAAGCGAGTTTAGAGTGCACTTTTAAACTAGATGAGCATCTAATTAACATCTCGGCCAGTATAGGCATTGCGATGCTCAGTGATACAGTTGCCAGTGCCAAGCAACTGTTACGTTACGCTAACCATGCGATGCGCTTTGCCAAAAGTAAAGGGCGCAACAACCTCTGTTTTCACAATGCTGATATGGAGCACAGTTACCAAAATAAACTGCAGTTGAAAGAGCGGCTAGAGCAGGCAATACAAGAGCAACAACTGCAGGTTTACTATCAACCTATCATGGATATCAAGCTCAATCGCATTGCAAAATTTGAAGCACTGGTGCGCTGGCCTGACGGTGAGGGAGGATTCATTTCCCCCGAAAAATTCATCCCCATCGCCGAAGAATTTGGTCTTATTCATCTGATCGGTGAGTTTGTTTGTCGACGTGCCTGTAATGATTTAAAAACAATTCATCAAGCAGGTTATCCCTACATCTGCATGTCGATTAATCGCTCCATTAAAGAATTTGTCCGCAATGAAGTTGAACATAACAAAATCACTTCGATCATCAAGAAATCAGGGATTCCCTACGAATCCATTGTCATTGAAATCACCGAATCCACCGCCATGTCTGAAAATTTCTATGCCAAGCAAGCCCTAACAGAGTTGCGCCGTACCGGTATCAAAATAGCCTTAGATGATTTCTGTACCGGTTACTCATCGCTCAATTATCTCGTCGATTATGAAATAGACTTTATAAAGATCGACCGCACTTTCACCAAAAAAATAAACAGTGACAATAAAAGTAAAATACTCACTGCCACGCTCCTAGTGCTGGCAGACAAACTGGGCATTGAAGTTATCGCAGAAGGCGTGGAAGATCTCCAGCAGTTGACATTTTTAAATGACAATCACTGCCAATTTATTCAAGGGTTCTACTTTAGCCCGGCACTGGACATCCAAAAATGTCTCAAATTACTCAGCCAACCCACTCAAACCGAGCTGTGCTAAAACAGTCAGCAGCTATTGTTAGATCAGTGACAGATCAGCAGGCAGGACTGTAATGTGATTTTTAGAGTTACATTAGGCACCGTTGCGACCCTCTAAGGTCAATTCCTCGCCGCTTACTGCGATCGAGCTCTACTGTGTCATGCGTTATATCTTTAGCTTTACCTAGTGAAGATGAGCCACAGCCAGTTAGCTTGGGATGGAGGAGTTGATTCTCGATACCCATAGTTGTGTAACCGCGTAGGCTGTACGGCTTTTTCACTGCCTCTTGTAGTGTTAATGAGATACAACATAATCACGCATTTTTAGTCGCAGTGACTACCACTAAAACCTTAGTTTAAGGTGGCTAAATATCCAAAGGGAGGTAGAGATGAATAATACTCGACATATAGCTTCTGTTGATAACGCTATAGGCCTGCTAATACAATTGCCGACACCCACCTTGCGCTGTCTAGATCTAGGGTCACTGACCCTTTTAGGTACAAATCCGCAGTGGTCATAAATAGCCAAGTACAAACACCGCTATGTAGATCTAAAACAAAAAATCACACAACAAACATCCCTATTAGTGATCTATATCAAGCTTTACGGGATTAAAGAATGACAGCTTGATCTTGTCGCTTTGCGGTTAAGGTTAGCCCGTTATAATTGCGAAATTAATGACATGCAGATACTAAGCATCACAATTGCACTCGATAATATGGCACTTTAAAAACATTTCAATAAGCGCTTTTACAACAGTAAAGTTGCTACTTAATGGATTTTTTTGTCTTATCAACCTTGGGTGCATAAGTTAATGCACAGTTTTGCATAAGCAAGTTGCAAATATAGCCGGATTTAAACTATGACCCATCAAAATATCGAAGTAGTACTCTCTCCATCAAAACAACTCGTTTCTATGACTGATACCCGCGGTAATATTACCTATGTCAATGATGAGTTTTGCCACATTTCTGGTTACTCTCGAGCAGAGTTAATGGGGCAGCCGCATAACCTTATTCGCCATAACGATATGCCAGCTGCCGCCTTTGCAGATTTATGGCAAAAACTAAAAAACCGACAACCCTGGCGAGGAATAGTTAAAAATCGCTGCAAAAATGGTGATTATTACTGGGTAGATGCCTACGTCACGCCACTGCTAACCAATGGAGAGGTAACCGGCTATCAATCTGTTAGAGTCTCTCCAAGTGAAGAGCAAAAGCAGCGCGCTCAACTGCTCTACCAACAAATCAATAGCGGTAAAAAAATACGCGACTTTTCCGCCAACCGACCTTTGAAGCACGCTTTGTCAGTACTGTTAATAGTTAGTTTCTGCTTAGCCATGTTTTATCTCACTCAGAGTTTAGTCGCGCTAACAGCTCCTTTACTGCTGCTCGGCTGCCTGCTTATTATTTATCGCGAAGAATTATGGACGCTACCCAACTACCTTTTAAAAATAAAAAAGGACATTGATAGCCCATCAAGATATGTATTTTGTGGTAAAGGTTTACGCAATATTGCGCAATACCGCCATGAACTCGCCTCTGCAAGATTGAGAACAGTATTAGGGCGCAGTAGTGACTATGGCACCAACCTTGTATCGCTCTCGGGTACCCTTGAAGAAGGTGCTAATAAGTCTTTATCTGGTCTGTTATTACAAAACCAACACTTAGATCAGCTCACTATCGCTATTAAGGATTTCAGCAGCTCTATTTTAGACATCAGTCAGAGCACGATGAATTCTAACGCACTGGTAGTTGAAGTCAGTGATGTTTGTCTGGAAGCCATTGAAGTTATCAATACAGCAGAGCAAACCAGTTCTTCACTCGCTGTGGATGTGGAAAACACAGCCAACTCTGCCTCTACGCTGAATAAAGATGCCAACAAAATTTCCAGTATTATGTCCGAAATTCGCGGCATTGCCGATCAAACTAATTTATTGGCACTAAATGCCGCAATAGAAGCGGCGCGAGCCGGAGAGCAGGGAAGAGGCTTTGCTGTGGTCGCGGATGAAGTACGCACGCTTGCCAGCAGAACACAAAAAGCCACGCTTGAGATTCAAGAATCTGTGGTTACCCTGCAACAGACGCTCAGTGAATATGAAACCATGATGCGAAAAAACCAAACACAAGCCAAAGACTGTAGCATTCAAAGCGTTCTCGCCGCGAAGTTTATGGAAAAAGTGATGAACATGATGAGTAAAGTGAGTGACACATCAGTACACATTGCAGCCGCTACTGAACAGCAAAGCAGTGTCGCAGCACAGATAAGTAATAATATCAGTACTATCGACGGTATTTCTAAAGATAACACTTTGTGCGCAGAACAATTAAAGAGCAATGGCAGTGATGTCCAGGCAAGTGCAGATCTGATCCATAATCTGAATACCACTTTTCGATAAACAGCGATTAAGTGAGGCTTCAAATATACAGCCTCTCGGAAATAGAAATGCAATTAAACAATAGACCCACTGTGATGCACCACCCTAACGAATTGTTATTAAAAACGCTGAATATAGTGCAAAATAAGCTAGCTCCCAGCCACTGCTTTGTCGCCAAATATGACGCTGCCAACTCTCAAGTCACCACTGTCTGTTATTTAGAGCATGGCAAGTACAGCGATAATTTTAGCTACGAATTAACAGGTTCCCCCTGCTCTGAGCTGCTTGATATCGCTGAAAACTGCTGTTATGTGCAGCAAGTTCAAGAGCAATTCCCCGAAGGCTTAGTGCTAAAAGATAAAGGTGCGCAAGCTTATTTAGGGTCACTATTGCGCTGCGAGGACAATAAAGTTCTAGGTTTACTGGTATGCATGTTTGATCGGGAAATGGATAATTGGCAAAGCCACCTGCAGTGGGTCGCTGATTACAGTGATTTTATCGGTCGTATTTGCTGGTTTCAACAAGTGAATAACAGAATACAACAGTTGGAGAACCGGCTTGAAGAGGTTGAAAGAATATCAAATATAGGCACTTGGGGTTATGACTTTCTCAGTGATCACTATTGGGGCAGTGATGAAATTTACCGCATCTTTGATATTGACCCAGCCAGCCAAACGTTAGCCTTTGGACACTTAGAACAGTTTATGTCCCAAGACGACGTCAAGGTTTACCAAGAGACTTTAACGGCGATTAAAAAGGGCGAGATAGACAGTTATGAAATAATTCATCACGTTAAACTCAACAGTGGCCACAAAAAATATTTACTTGAAAAAGCGGTAGTCCAGTCAAAAGGGACTGCTAACAGTCATTACATCGAAGGTAAAACACAAGATATTACACAACTCTATCAATTAAATACCCATAAAAAATTACAGGATTTTGTCTTCGAACACACCTCAGATGCGGTCATGATCACCAACAAATTTAATCGCATCATTTTTGTCAACAACGCCATGCTGAAGGTGACTGGCTACAGCCGCGCCGAGTTAATTGACCAAGATCCAAACATATTATCATCCAGCGAGCATCGTCCTCAATTTTATCAGGATATGTGGCAGACACTGAACACTACCGACCACTGGCGTGGGGAAGTCAATAACCGCAGAAAGAATGGTGAGACCTATCCAGAAGAGCTATCAATCAATATCGTTAGAGACGAAGAGGGCGAGATCAGTAATTATGTCGCCATCTTTAGAGATATTTCTCAATGGAAAAAACGCGAGGAAAAACTGCAATTTTACGCGCAGTACGAAGCATTGACAGGGCTAATCAATCGCCGCACTTTTCTAGAGCGTTTAAACAAGCACCTTGAGCGTGCTGAAAATGACAGCCAAATAGCGATACTGTTTATCGACTTAGACGATTTCAAATTAGTTAACGATATATATGGGCACGAAATTGGTGACTTGTTACTGAAAAAAGTGGCACAGCGTTTATCCGCCTCACTCAGTGATAAGCATTTACTCTGTCGCTATGGTGGCGATGAGTTCACCATTTTATTGAGCGATACAGATTTAATCAAAACTCAGCAGCTGGTGAATAAGATATTGCAAAGTTTTGAGAATTTTATAACCATCAATGAGCATGTCATTGATGCCACCGTTAGCATTGGTGTGGAGATATCTGCAGCTGCAAAAGGCAGTGCTAAGCTATTATTGCGCCATGCAAATTATGCGATGCGCCACGCTAAGAAAAATGGCCGCAATTGCTTTTCATATCACGATGTTCACCTGCAGAAAAAGTATCAGCGAAAGCTGGAGTTAAAAGAGCAATTAAAATCGGCCCTGCATGAACATAAACTGGAAGTTTACTATCAGCCTATCGTCGATATTAAACGCAACCGGGTAGCCAAACTTGAAGCGCTGATTCGCTGGCCTGATGGGCTGGGGAACTTTATCTCACCTGCAGAGTTTATTCCCATCGCCGAAGAATACGGCTTGATGCATAAAATAGGTGAGTTTGTCTGTAAAACGGCCTGTCAGGACATCCAGAAATTACACCAACTGGGTTATGACTATTTATGCATCAGCATAAACCGCTCAATAAAAGAGTTTGTCCGTGAGGATTTGGGCGAGAACTCAATAGCCGCAATTGTCGCTGCAGCAGGTATTCCCTACCACTGCATCATTGTAGAAATTACAGAATCAGTCGCAATGTCGGAAAACTTCTACGCGAAACAAGCACTGGCAGAACTGAGAAGTAAAGGCATTAAAATCGCATTAGATGATTTTTGTACGGGCTACTCTTCTCTGAATTACCTCATCGACTACGACATCGACATCATCAAGATAGATCGATCCTTTATCAATCAGATAGAGCAGGAACAAAAACACAAAATACTTACCACAACGGTATTGCAACTGGCTGAAAAACTGAAACTAGAAGTAGTGGCTGAAGGTGTTGAAAGAGATGCCCAATTAGCTTTCCTCAAGGAAAACAACTGCCAATTCATACAAGGATATTACTTCAGCCCAGCCTTGCCTATCGCCGAATGCATCAGTTTTTTGGACAAAGGTCTGTTAAACAACGGCTGAAAATCGCACTCTCTCACACACTGACAAAATTAAATGAAGATAGCGATGACAGACTGTCAAGCTCGATAAAACGACGCAACATAAACCGTACATTCTCAGTACCCCAGTTAGGGTGTTTACGCGTAATAGCTACGCTAAACATCCTGCTTTGTCTGCACACTCATAAAAAGCATATGACAGGCCAACGACTCGCTCTAAACCTCAGTCATTGGTTACCTTATCGACGGCTAAGGCTTTGTTCTAGTCTTCAGCCCAGCGCTATTAATTTATAGATACCCATATATACTGATACTTATTCCTATTGGTTCGGAGCTATCATGTTAACGAAAAGAGAGTTTTTGAAATATGCAACGGGTACTGCCTGTCTATCATTATTACCACAAAGTATATTTGCCGATGAAAGCCAAAAGCGTAGAACCGCAAAATACACGTTTAAATTCAGCTCACCTTATAAAACAGCTGATTACAAAACCACCCCACACGCTCACTTAGAGATCAAACAGCTAATAGAGCAGTACACCCAGAATAAAATTTATGTTGAGATTAGAGACAATGGACTGGATGGTATTGGCTCTTCGCTGGCCAATAGCGTCAGGTTTGGCGATACTAACTGCGCTTTGATTTCAGCCGCTAACCTATCCCCGAGAATTCCCGAGTTGGACATTTTAAACATCCCCTTTTGGTCAGCAAGTGCCGATCAGTACACTAAATTGTGCCGATCAGGCGTCTGGCAGAGACACGTCATCAGTAAATTTACCCGACACAATTATATTCCACTGTTGCACTATGTCGTCGGAGCGAGGACGGCAAGCACCACCAAAAAACACCCCAAGCACATAGTAAAACCGCAAGATTTTATCGATGTTAAATTTAGAATACCAGGTTCTAAAAGCCTGCAAGTATTTTATAAACTGACCCGTGCTCGGCCACAGTCTATACCTTGGCACTTAACCGCAAAAACAGCACGTGCGGGGAGGTTTGAAGCACTTGACCCCTCTATTGCCGGTCTCTATGCTGGTCCCGACAACCTGCGTCAAGAGATAGGCATTATCAGTGAGATTGAATCTGTTCATGACGG
>Ga0209395_1005080_pt1 | contig 14979 bp, 12 predicted proteins | sample GOMGulsemesocosm_3_FD_184635 | JGI IMG/M metagenome (GOLD analysis project Ga0209395, IMG submission 184635) | Methane-oxidizing microbial communities from mesocosms in the Gulf of Mexico - GOM9D Gulf of Mexico (SPAdes) (version 2) | ecosystem: Environmental > Aquatic > Marine > Cold seeps... | reverse complement strand
CGGACATGCCAAATGTTCGCGTGCATATCACTGACTCAGATGAAAAGCCAACAGGTTTAGGTGAGCCTGGCGTTGCTCCTTTTGCTCCGGCATTAAGTAATGCCGTTTTTGCAGCATCGGGTAAACGTTATAGAGACTTACCTTTTAAACCTATGCCTGTATAAATCTAACTTATGAATGAAGGCTTATGAGTAATCACTTGTCACATATACTCGCTAAGTGGCATCCCAATCGAGACGTCTGCGATTGGGTTTTAGCGACTATCTATGAAATTAAGGGCCCTTGCTACCGAAAACCTGGTGCTATGATGCTATTTAGTAGCCAAGGCGAACAGCTTGGCATGTTAAGTGGTGGCTGTTTAGAGTCAGATATTGGTATTAATGCACGTAAAGTCATGCAAAACGGTCAGTCTATACGACTCTGTTATGATGGTTCAGATGAAGATGATTTATCTTTTCATTTAGGCATTGGCTGCGGTGGTACCGTTTATATCATGTTGCAGCAAATCAATAAAAACAACAACTACTTAGCACTCAACCATGTTTTTGATGCTCTTAAGCAGCGTATATCAGGCGTTTATTATCAAAGTATTGTTGATGAAAATGCTCCTGATAACGCTTACTTTAAAGCTAAAGTAATTAGCAATATCGCATCAACTGCATCACTTATTAACTTGCCAAAAAATGAAGATAATAATAATAACGCTGATTGGTTAGCGACCCCTATAGTACCCGAACCTCATATTTTAATAGTGGGTGGTGGTATTGATGCTCGTCCCTTAGCTAATATCGCCAAACAGTTAGGTTGGAAAGTTTCGTTGTGGGACCCTCGTCCGGCAAATGCAAGAAAGGAATACTTCCCAACCGTTGACCATATTATTAAAGGCGAAGCTGAAGTATTAACATCTTTCGCGGCTCAAGAAGGTGTAAACGTCTCGGTACTGATGGGACATAATATTTCCTTAGATGCTCAAGCACTTAAAGCATTGTCTGAAACATCACTTGAATATCTCGCTTTACTGGGCCCATTAAAAAGAAAGCAACAAGTTATTAATCGAGCAGAAGTTAAGGAGGATAACTTACCTTTTGTTTTTGCTGGCCCTTCAGGTTTAGATATCGGCGGAACATTACCAGAAAGTATTGCGTTGTCTATTATTGCAGAGTGTCATGCTAGCTTATATGGCAAAAAAGCTTTATCAATAAGCCAAGTATTATGAGTAATAATGGCTATCAATTAAAGGTCATCGTTTTAGGCGCAGGTAAAAGTGAGCGATTTGGAGATATAAAACTGTTAGCTAAAGTGAAGCTAAGCGAAGGTTCACTTTGTTTGGTTGAACATGTTTTACAACACGTATCAAAGGCGTTAAGTTTTCTAACTATCAGCACAACTAATATTCATGTTACAACCGGTCTTTATCATCAACAAGTATCGGCACGTATTGATGAAAACTTTTCACTGATTTATTGCAAAGATGCACACCTAGGCTTAGGTCACACCATTGCTGAGTCAGTTGAAAAAATAACCTCAAATAAAAGTGCAACCGATGTTAGCCATATAATGATCACCTTGGCGGATCAAGTTGCACTTGAAACTGATGATTATGTCCGTTTAATTGAGCAATCAATGAAATCGCCCGCACAATTAATTTGTGCCGAAGCTTCACAAAAGATAATGCCACCGGCTATATTTCCAAGCTATTATTTTCCTAACTTAATGACCTTACATGGTGATAAAGGCGCAAAAGCACTACTTCATAAAAACAAAGAAAAACTTCAAACAGTCGCTATGCCAAATGCGAAAGTAGATATAGATACAAAACAAGATCTCATTAACTGGCAAAATAAAAAATAAGTTTTAATCCGTTACATAGATTTGCAGTACCCAGCCGACTTTAGTCTCACTTAACAGCCATAATAACGACATACCAATGGTCTTCCTGTTAATTTATTAAAAAATCGTACTTGTACATTCAGATACTTAAGGCTACAAATCGATATATGATTAGATAAAATGTTTTGCTACTTTGTTGATATTCAAATAGATCACTAGCCGAAGGTATCACATGAAAATCAGCCAAGGTAATGACGCTTCTTTAATAAGCGCACAAGCGATAAGTAACATTGAAAACCAGCAAATGAACAAACAAGGGAAGGCCAACTATCTTTCGGCAACTCATTCAGCGGTTGATGAAGTATCTATTTCATCACAAGGTAATACCCACCAAAAAATTGATTCTTTGTTTAACCAAGCAGACGAAATATATCAATCTCATATAACTTCCAAGCAACTAAAATTGTTAAATGAAAGTTATGATGAACTCGATCAACTATTCAGTAATAGCTCACCTTCAGAACTTGAGCAAAAAGATGCAGATGAGTTATTTGATAAAATAAACCACATTTTTGAACAGGTTGAGAAACAATTATCTCCATCGGAAAAAGAGCAACTAGCAAAAATAAATAATAAACTAGATGAGCTCTTAGGTACGCAAGATCTACAACTAGAAGATAATTTTAGTGAAAAAGTAGATACGTTGTTTCAACAAAGTGAAGATTTACTTAGCTCAAAATTAACCACTGAGCAGAAAAAAACTCTCGATGATCTTAATCAACAACTGAATGCGCTTTTCGAGAAGAATAACGTGGATGATGAAGCAACGGAGAAAGTATTTGATAAAATAGATAATATTCTTAATCAGGGATACGAAAAGTTATCAAACGATGAGAAAAACAAACTTGATGGTTATCATATCGAAATTGATGAACTATTTACCGAACTTGAACAAGGGAATAGTGAAATCTATTACTTATAAATAACCTTATAAATAACTTATAAATAAATGGCTTATTATAGATATAGGGGCTGAAATATCTATAATACTTCAGCCCCTATAAGTGTTTTACTATGATTGTATTATTACTTTAATAGAGGGGAAACTCTATGGTTCGTACTTTGCTCATAACCGAAAGCAGCTTCAATCAATACCCCTTCTTTCAGTTTGCCTGAAAACATCGATAAACCTACCGGCAAGCCATGAACATATCCCATAGGAACAGTAATATGTGGGTAACCAGAAATAGCAGCAGCAGAAGACGCTGCTCCTGAATAATGATCGCCGTTTACCCAATCAGTTTTCCAAGCCGGGCCTGTCGTAGGCGCAATAATTAAATCTAACTTATGTTTCTTTAGCAAAGCATCAATGCCTTCCTCTTGAGTTAATCGTTTCGCTTTTTTAAGCGCTACAAGATACTCTTCGTCAGTAATACTTCCTTTAGCTTGTGCCATGATAAAAATCTCTTGGCCAAAATATTTCATTTCAATATCTGCATTTTCTTTATTGTATTCAATCAATTCAGACAGCGACTTAGGTATTCCATCAGCTGTTTTCGCTAAGTATTTATTTAACTCATCTTTGAATTCATATAATAACACTTCAAATTCGGCATCACCCCACTGGTCTGTATTTTCAAAGTTTGTATCATCAACAATTATTGCTCCTTGCTTTTTAAGGTCGATTACCGCTTGGTTAAAAACATTATCTAAGCCTTTATGATAACCCATTAAATTTCTAGCAATACCGATTCGCTTTCCTTTGAGCCCGTCGAGCATTAAATGAGAGGTATATTGAATATTTGAAGATACTGCATCGTGATCTTTATTATCAACTGCAACCATAGCGCTTAAGAGAATAACAGCGTCGGTGACATTTTTCGCCATAGGACCCGCTGTATCTTGACTATGAGCAATAGGGATAATGCCAACACGACTGATAGTACCTAATGTTGGTTTAATGCCAACCACACCGTTCATAGCGGCTGGGCAAGTAACAGAACCATCAGTTTCAGTGCCTACGGTTACCGTAGCAAAGTTGGCTGAGGCTGCAACGCCAGAACCTGAGCTAGAACCACAAGGGCTGGTGGTTATATCGTAAGGGTTTTTACTTTGTCCATAAAGACCACTCCAACCACTTGATGATGCTGTTGAACGAAAATTTGCCCACTCACTTAAATTAGCTTTCCCTAAAATAATAGCGCCGGCATCTTTAAGTTGCTTAACTAAAAAGGCATCATCATTAGGGAAATTATTCGCTAAAGCCGTTGAACCGCCCGTATTCGCCATGCCATCTGTGGTATCAATATTATCTTTTAATAGCACAGGAATGCCATGTAGCTTTCCTTTAAAGCCGTGTTTTTTAAAGTATTGGTCTAGAGATTTTGCTTGCTTAAGCGCACTTTTATTCAATTGAACTACTGAATTTAGCGTCATACCATTGTCATCAAACTTCTTGATACGAGCTAAATAAAACGTAACCAATTGCTCGCTACTGAGTTTATGAGCTTTTATTTGTTGATGTATATCGTTAATAGTCATTTTTTCATTAAATTCAGCATGCGAATTAAAAGTAAAAATTAACAGTAAAAATACGAAAAAAGGAAGTCGTAAAATGTTCATCTTTGATCCTTAAATTTATAGATGAACACTTTATAATTGAAATGGCGATTATTTGTCTAGATAAGTAACTAAATAACCATGAATAATCTCTGAACTAATGTTATGAAAACGTTACATCTATAAGGCCAATAATAGTTAAAAACAAAGGCTATGCAGCTTATCAATGCCATAAATAATAACGAAGATGGTATTGATATTATTTTTTAGGAATGAAGGTATTGGCAACATTAGTAATATCTTCAACGCTCTTTTCAAGTGCTAGCATTTGCTCTGCAACCAACTCTGTTTGTTCCCATGTTTTATCAAGTGCATCATGTACTTCCAATATGTGATTACTAATCTCATCAGAGACAAGACTTTGTTGCTCTGCAGCCGCTGCAATATGATTAGCAGAGTCAGTCACTGACTGAACACTCTCCACAACATCAACAACCTTTTTATTAGACTCTTCGGCAGCCTTAACACAAAATTCAGCATCGCTTTTGTTCTTTGCCATTAGCATTACCCACTCTTCGATGGTCTTTAGCATAACCGATAAGCGGCTATGAATTTCTTTAGCTGAATCTTGAGTACGAGAAGATAAGTTTCGAACTTCGTCAGCAACCACGGCAAAGCCGCGACCATGCTCCCCTGCTCTAGCGGCCTCTATAGCCGCATTTAGTGCCAATAGATTTGTTTGATCCGCAATAGATTGAATATCTTCCATTAATGCACCAACATTATTAGCAGAATTTGTTAACGACTCTGCAGATGCTGATGCTGCTTCAACTTCTTGAGCGAGATCTTTAATTCGGTGGGTTGTATCATAAATGCCTTGTTGGGCTTCTTCGCATTGCTTAAATGTACAGTCTAACTCTGCAGCTGCGTTTATGGTACTTTTAGCGATTTCAGACGTTGATGCACGCATTTCTCCCATGGCGTTAGAGAGCTGCTCCATTTCTTTTTTCTGAAAGGCTAAATTATCTTTAGTATCATAAATTCCCATTGTCACTTTACGCATTACAAGCTTTATCGGCTTTGCCGCATCTAATGTTCTTTCTAAAATAGCTTTTATTTTGGTTTTAAGCATCGAAAAATTAAAGTCAAAAACACTTGCAGTTCCTTTGCCAAAGTATACTTTTCGCGAAATAGAGTCATAGACACTTTGCATTTTCTGGGCACGTATAGCTGTGGGAAAAATATCCTGCCAAAAAATAACAATAGGCGCTACAGCACCAAAGGCTACGAGCAGGGTTGTGAGTAATCCCAAATGCATAAAGATGAAAAACTGTGAAATCAGGGTAAGTATGATTAAAAAGATAAACTTTTGGTTTTTTGTGAGTTCAAATGTCGCTAGACTTTTCTTTTGATTAATTGCTTGATAAATCCTCTGAGCTTGATGAGATAAGACTTGATTAGCAGTATTACAAATAGCTTGATAGCCAATAATTTTTCCCTGCTGATATTGGGGAGTGATAAACGTATCTAACCAAATACTTTTCCCTTCTTTATTTTTTATATGTAAAACCCCCTGCCAAGAAAAACCTTTATTAAGAGTTTCTGATAGTTCGTCGATTAAAGGTTTCGGCATGTCGGGATGAGTTATATGATGACTTTCAATCGAGAGTAACTCCTGCTGGGAATATCCCGTAGCACAAGAAAACTCATCATTCACATATGTATACTTTCCTTGAGAGTTAGTAACATAAATTAATTGTTGTGCTTCTGACATAAATAAAAAGTCTCATGCGAAATTATCTTGATGACGATCATATAATGGGCTTCACATAATAACTTTGATCTCGATCTTCTTTAACTATATTAGCTACCCCCCTTTACGACTATGTATAAATGAGTTATCAACCTTTAATGAAATCTAAGTATTCATAACATTTTATATAACGATAGGTACTTTACCTTTTTTAGGGAGGCTAGTGTATTTCAAGTACCCAGAAAAAATATCATCGAGTGGTAATTGCTTAATGAGCAGATCAAGTTTTTCTTTTAACTCATCTCCTGATGCATTTTTATGTACACCTAGACTCGCAGGTACTTTACCAATAGATTGATAATAAACACCGGTTATCTTCTGCTCTTGCAGCAAGGTCATCACAGAAACACGCTCAAAGACTAATACATCTATACGCCGCTTAATAAACATATCAACCAATTGTCGCATCGTTGCAGTTTGAATAAATTTATCTCGTGGAATATTCATTTGCTTTGAAAAAAAATCAGCATTACCCAATGTCGTTCCAATGCGTCCCTTTTTTAACTTGAGTAGATTAAAATGTTTACGATCAAAAACAAAAATATCTGAGGTAGTATCTACTATCCATTCTAGTTCTTGCGCATATTGATAAAAGCTAGCGGTTTCTAAATTTTTAGGTGTATGACCAATAATATCGAGGCGATTGTTTTTTAATTGCTGTTTTGCACGAGCGTAAGTCATTATCTCAATATCAAATTCAAGATCAGAAATAGCTTCGATGGCATGTAGCATATCTATGGTCAAACCATTTCCTTGTGCATTAACAAATGGCGGAAAAGGCTCCATACCTATATAAATTTTTTCAGCAAAACAGGAAAAGCTAATTCCATTTATCAAAATCCCTAACCAGAAAACAAATTTCATGTTGCTCCAGAAAACGTAGAAAGTAGAGGTCGAAACTAACTAAAGAATAGTTTTAAAGATAAATAAACACAATTAAATGACAACGCTATGGTATTACTATTTTCCTGTAGTTTTTTTAATTGCTGGCATAGATAAAATCATCAAAGCTCCTAACAAAGCCACGATCATTGCTAGATTATAACTAAGCTCGCTGCCTAACCCGTCTTGCCAAACTGCGCCAGCTAAATAGGCGCCTATAGCACCACCTAAACCGTAAACACCTCCAATATAAATAGCTTGGCCACGACTTTGCTGATTGCGCGAAAAGTGCTGATGGACAAACCCGATTGACGCGCTGTGATATAAACCAAAGCTAAAGGCGTGAATACATTGAGCAATAGCCAATAACCAAACATTGTCAGCAAAACTTCCGGTAAGGAACCAACGAAATGCCGTTAGTAACAAACTAATAGCGAGCAGTGTTTTTATACTAAAGTGGCGAAAGAAAAAGCTCGCATAAATAAAGATGATAATTTCAGCAAGAACCGAAATGGTAATGAAACCACCGACCGCAAAACCTGGATAATTCAGCTCGCGTAAATACAAAGCAAAAAAACCATAATAAGGGCCAAAACTCATTTGTAGCATCATGCCAGCAAAAAAGAAAAGTACAAAACCTCTACTAAAAAATTTATCAATTATCGGGCTGTGTTCCTGAAAATTCCTAGTAATTTTTCGTAACGGCTTCATTTTTAATGTAGAAATAAAAAGTGCACTTAAAACAAATAAACCTAAATAAGTAAATGCATTTTCCGAAAAGCGTTCAATTAAATCGCCAGCTAACACCGCCAAAACAATAAAACCAATACTTCCCCACAATCGAATCCGTGCATAAATTTTATTACTACGACGAATAGAGTTAAGTGTCAGTACTTCTAATTGAGGAAGAATAGCAGTCCAAAAGAGGCTAAAAATGGCTAAGCAAAATGTAATAGGCCAGTAACCATCAAGCCAAAAAAGCAATGAAAAACTGAATAAGGCAAGCAGTGAACCTAGCCGTATAATAGTTAATTGTTGATCCGACTTATCCGCTGCAAAAGCCCACAAAGTAGGACCGATAATCTTTGTAGCGGTAATAATAGCCAGTATTTCGCCAATTTGAATTGAGCTAAATGCTTTAGCATCGAGAAAAACAGGCAAAAATGGGACGATGAGTCCCAGAATAGCGAAATACCAAAAGTAACCGGCCGATAACTTAGTAAAGTTTGTAGATGCCATTACTTTTGGTTTTCGATAGACACTAGGCTTATGCTTCTATATCAGGGGTGCAACTGATTACATCAGCATTTTGAGCACGATTACGTAAGAAATGATCCATCAAGGTTAACGCTAACATAGCTTCGGCAATAGGCACTGCACGGATCCCCACACATGGGTCATGGCGACCTTTGGTTATTAGGTCGGTTGCTTGCCCTGATAAATCAATTGTTTTACCACTAACGCCGATACTAGAAGTAGGTTTCATCGCGATATTTGCAACAATACTTTGACCAGAAGAAATGCCACCTAATATGCCACCACTATGATTACTTGAAAAACCATCAGGTGTTAACTCATCACGGTGCTCAGAGCCCTTTTGATTAACGACTTCAAAACCATCACCAACTTCCACACCTTTTACTGCGTTAATCCCCATTAATGCATGGGCAATATCAGCATCTAAACGATCAAAAATAGGCTCGCCTAAACCAACAGGAACATTAGTCGCTCTTACAGTAACTTTTGCGCCAATTGAGTCTTTTTGGCGAATGATGCCACGTAGCAGCTCATCAAGGTCGTCCAACTTACTTTCATCAGGAAAGAAAAATGGATTATTCTCAACGATGTTCCAATCTATGCTATTAGCACAAACATCACCAATTTGTGTGACACAGCCTTGAATTTCCATGCCAAACTTTTCTTTTAAGAATTTTTTCGCAACGGCGCCTGCAGCAACTCGCATTGCGGTTTCACGTGCCGAAGAACGGCCACCACCTCGGTAATCGCGAATGCCGTATTTTTGCCAATAGGTATAATCAGCATGACCTGGGCGAAAGCTCTGTGCGATGTCGCCATAATCTTTAGATCGCTGGTCAGTGTTTTCAATCAACAATCCAATAGGCGTGCCAGTCGTTTTTCCTTCGAATACACCTGACATGATTTTAACTTTATCAGGCTCTCGACGTGCAGTGGTATATCGAGAAGTGCCCGGTCGTCTACGATCAAGATCATCCTGCAGATCAGCTTCACAAAGTGGTAAACCAGGAGGGCAACCATCAATAATTGCGCCTAAGCCTAAACCATGGCTCTCACCAAATGAGGTTACGGTAAATAATTTTCCAAAGGTATTGCCTGACATGAATTCACTTCTCTCTACGATTAATACGAAAAAACTTATTTTTGTTCAAATGCCTGCGTAAAACTGCTGCTATGTTGTGTAAGCTGATCTTTGGTTAGCATGAATACACCATGCCCACCACGCTCAAACGTTAACCAAGTAAACGGAACCTCAGGATAAACCTGTTCAACATGAATTTGCGAGTTACCTACTTCACAAATTAAAACACCGTTATCATTCAGGTGGTTAACGGCTTGCGCAAGTATTTCACGAACAATATCTAAACCGTCAAAACCTGAGCCTAAGCCCATAACTGGTTCATGCAGATATTCTTGCGGTAATGCATCCACATCGTCTTGGTCGACATAGGGTGGATTCGTTACAATTAAATCATAACTTTGCCCTTCAATCCCAGAAAAAACATCAGATTGAATTGGAATAACTTGTTCTGTTAAACCATGATTTTCAATATTTATCTGTGCCACGTTCAATGCATCGACCGACAGGTCAAGTGCATCAACTTCGGCTTCAGGAAAGGTAACCGCACAAGCTATTGCAATACAGCCACTGCCTGTACATAAATCCAAAATTCGCTTCGGTGGGTTATCATTTGAAAACATAGGTGTAAAGTGTTGTTCAATGAGTTCTCCTATTGGTGAACGAGGCACTAAAACACGTTCATCAACATAAAAAGGTAAACCGGCAAACTGGGCATAATTTGTTAAATAAGCGGCTGGGAGCTGTTCTGTTATACGGCGATTAATTAATGCTATAACGGCTAATTTTTCACTCAATGTTAACCGACAATTAAATACTTGTTCATTTAATTCTATCGGTAAGTTCACAGCAAACATCACTAGGGTTATTGCTTCGTGCCACGCATTATTAGTACCGTGACCAAAAAAAAGCTCTGCTTGATTAAATTCACTCGTTGCAAAGCGCAAATAATCGCCAATAGTATGCAACTCATCTGTTAGTGCAGAATAATCAACTTCGTTCACTTTCACTCTCTAATTATTACTTTCGATATTTTATGCGACATATTATAACCTTTTGCTTGTTATTGCCCACAGATGTTTTTAAAATTTAACTAGTTTTGTGCAACTAGTTATAAATATGAAAAATAAAGACGCGGCAACTGATAATGAAAAAGACTTATTCATGCAAAGTATTGGGCAAGTAAAACCAATAGTGCAAGATAAAGTTAAGCCCGTTAAAAAGGCGGAGCAAAATAAGTCCTTAAAAGTCGCAAGAGCAAAAGCGAATAATAAAAATAAACAAGACGCTGAATTTTATTTTTCTGACCAATTCGAACCCAACTTAAATCAACTAGGGCCAATGAAGTATGTCAGAGAAGATGTTGATAGCTTTGAAGCTAAAAACTTAAGGCGTGGTCAGTACGCCCCTGATTTAATTTTAGATTTACATGGTTTAGACCAACAAGCAGCAAAACTTGAAATAGCAGCTTTACTTTATGCTTGTAAAAAGGAGCATGCTAAATGTGTGTGTATTGTGCACGGGTTAGGCTCAAGGGTACTAAAAAATAAAGTTCCACATTGGCTAGTTCAGCACCCTGATGTGATGGCGTTTCATCAAGCACCACTTGAATGGGGAGGCAATGGCGCTTTATTAGTATTGGTAGAGCTTAAAGACAGATTTGCTGAGTTAACTTAATATTTATTAAAACCTTGCTCTAACAAAAAATAATACCTGTCTCTTCTTGCGATAAAAAGAATTAATAAGGGGCACAATGAGCAACTAACTGCCCTTGCATTGTATTTACATCGTAGTCAACTTCAGCAACCGATGCTGTTTGAAATAACGGGGCATGTTGACCATTGGTAAATTCAGCGACTAAATAACTTACAAGTGGCATATGTGAAACGATAAGAATGTTTTGCTCTCTTTTACCATCTAGATCGGCGTAATGACCATAAATATAATCTTGTAAAGGCTGCGGCGTATCATTTGGAGTAATAAAATTCAGAGTGGTCAGTGAAGTCGGTGTGGCCAAAACACTTTTTATAATATTAGCGGTTTGTTGTGCTCGGATATAAGGGCTGACATAGATTGCATCAAAATTTAATTGGTCCTCTAACAAAACCCCTGCCATTTTTGCGACTTCAACCTTACCAAGTTCAGTTAATTCCCGGTGTTGATCAGAAATAGCCATAGGCTGCGCTTGACCATGTCGCATAATAAATATTCGCATAAACTTTCCAAATAACATCATTTTTTCAAAACGTTGGCATTTTAGCGCTTATTTACGTCTATAGTATAGATAATTAATAGATATTTTAAGAATACAATAGACTCTAGTTATTGCATCGGGTAGTTTAGCTAGATAATAATAAAATAATTTTATAAACAAACGCTTACCCTAATATAAGCACAATATTAGGGTTGTTGCAGTGTTTGCCGGAGCCTATGTTGAAACAAAGCCCAAATGACACTAAACACTATAAAACCTTAACCTTAAGCAATGGTTTGCGCGTTTTATTAGTCCATAATGAACACACGAATAAATCGGCTGCGGCATTAGCGGTAAACATCGGCCATTTTAGCGACCCTGAAGATCGCGAAGGTTTAGCTCACTTTCTTGAGCATATGCTATTTTTAGGCACAAAATCATACCCTGACGGTAGCGAATACCAAAAATATATCAGTCAACATGGCGGCAGTAATAATGCTTGGACAGCCACCGAGCATACCTGTTTCTTCTTTGATATACATAATTCCCATTTCGTAGAAGCCTTAGATCGCTTTAGCCAATTTTTCATCAGTCCATTGTTGTCAAAAGAATTTGTCGAAAAGGAACGACAAAATGTCGATGCTGAATTTAAACTAAAACTTAAAGACGATATTCGACGCCTTTATGATGTACATAAAGAAACGATTAACCAAGCTCATCCGTTTTCGAAGTTCTCTGTGGGCTCAATTGATACCCTAGCCGATAGAAATAACAGTGACCTAACCACAGAAATCCGTGACTTTTTTCATTTGCATTACACGGCTAATGCTATGACATTAGTCCTAGAAGGGCCTCAATCAATAGATGAATTAACCATGCTAGCTCATGATAAATTTAGCGATATCAGGCCAACGGTTGAAGATAAAGCGATTATAAATGAAGCTTTATATTTAGCTGAACACCAACAAATAAAAATTAATATCAAACCCGTGAAAAACGACCGTCAACTTATCGTTAGTTTTGCGATGCCTAGCATTGACCCACTTTATCGTCATAAACCTGAATCGGTCCTTGCTTATTTATTAGGGCATGAAGGCCAAGGTAGTATTTTATCGTTTCTTAAAAAGCAACAATGGGCACTGGGATTAACTGCAGGATCCGGCGTTAATGGTTCTAATTTTAAAGACTTCAATTTAAGTATATCTTTAACCGAGCTTGGCGAATTACATATAAATGATATTATTCATGCCATTTTTTCTTATATAAACTTAATGAAGAGTGGCCCAATAAGTGAGTTTTATTATCAAGAAAAACAAGCGATTGCTAATTTGTCCTTCAACTATCAAGAGAAACTTAAGCCCCTCGACTCAGTGTGTCAGTTAGTCATTAATATGCAGCATTATACTGAAGATGATTATATTTATGGTGACTACATTATGGAGGGCATGTGCCAAGAAACTATTAGCCTGTTACTGAATTATCTATCGACAGATAATATGCGCATTATTCATATTAGCCAGAAAAATGAGTTTAAGCAGAATAGCTTTTGGTACCAAGTGCCTTATAGTATAGAAAAACTAACACCAAGCGATATTCAATTATGGCAAAAACAGGCCTCTTCATCAGTATTTTCTCTGCCCAAGCAAAACCCTTATATCGTGCATGAACCTAAAACTTACTCGTGCGAACAGCCGATATCACAACAAAAAAACATCCCTGAATTAATTGAAAATACTGATGGGTTAGCCATTTGGTTTAAGCAAGACAATACTTTTAAAGTACCTAAAGGTTATATATATTTGGGCATTGATGCGCCTATAACTATAAAGAGTAACAAGCACATTGCCATGACACGCTTATTCGTTGATCTATACAGCGATGCAGTTATTGAACAACATTATGACGCTGAATTAGCGGGGATTCATTATCACTTATTTTCCCATCAAGGTGGTATGACATTACAGCTTTCAGGTGTGAGCACTAAGCAAGGAACACTCTTTGAACAACTATTAACGAGTTTAAACACAGAGGTATTCGAACAAGAAAAATTTGAGTTATTTAAAAAACAGCTAATCAATCATTGGCATAATGCTCAAACGAGTAAGTCTATCTCGCAACTGTTTTCTGTACTTAGCTCAACGATGCAACCGAAAAATCCTACAAGTGATGAACTTTCTAGCGCTTTAATAAATGTATCCTATGATGAATTTACAAATTTCAGAAAACAAATATTTAATGAAATAACGATTGAAGCATTAGTACACGGCAATTGGCTAAGCGAAGATGCGAAAAGCTTTATTCAATTATTAAAATCGGCATTTAACCATAACTATGCAAGCAAAAATGCTGTTAAAATTCCTGTATTAGACATTAAAGGCCAAGGTGAAATTCATCTCCCTTTACAGTTGCCTGAACATGATCATGCTGCAGTAATGTATTACCCTATGATTGATAAAGATTTAGCGACAGTCGCTAGAGCAATGATCACCAGTCAAATATTATCGCCATTATTCTTCCAAGAAATGCGCACTGAAAAACAATTTGGCTATTTAGTTGGGGTCGGCTTTATTCCTATTAATAGCTACCCCGGCATTGCTTTTTACATTCAATCACCACACATTGACGCTGATACCTTAGTATCAGAAATAGAAATATTCATTAATCAAATACAAAATAAATTATCGCAACTTTCTAATGATAACTGGCTTAATATTCAGCAAGGCTTAGCAAGCCAGCTGCAAGAAAAAGACTCTAGTTTACGGATAAAAAGCCAACGATTCTGGGCTTCTATTTGCAATAAAGAAACAGCCTTTAATCAAAAACAGAAATTAATTGAAGTTATTCTATCGCTAACCTTTAGTGATATTCATGAGTTCATTAACGAGCAACTGACCTCTAGTAAGGCTACAGATAGAATTATTCTAGCTAGCTACCAAGATGATGAAAAAACAAATATAAATAAAACACTTCATACTAATGAAACGATTAAAGAAATATTAAAAAACTGTCAAAGAAAATACTAAACCTGCCGATATATAAATAGATTATTTTATAAGCCATTTGCTACAAATGTGTAAAAAAGTTGACTTAGCCCTATCCTTCATTTTAAATAGGGTTTAATGCAATAAAAATAACTAAAAAATATAACATTGCTTGCTTAATTTACTTAATATCAAATTGCATTGTCTGTATGTCATAGACAGATAAAGAGTTGATATCACTAAAACCATGTAATTAAGCCTTATTTGAAGTTTTTATCAAGGTCGTATTAGTGCTTAATTATTTCCCTAAAATTCGTTTATATGCATGTAAACAACTTATCTCCTTTGTCGGTTTATTTCTGTTCATTCTCACATTAAGTTTTTC
>Ga0209395_1005077_pt1 | contig 14983 bp, 12 predicted proteins | sample GOMGulsemesocosm_3_FD_184635 | JGI IMG/M metagenome (GOLD analysis project Ga0209395, IMG submission 184635) | Methane-oxidizing microbial communities from mesocosms in the Gulf of Mexico - GOM9D Gulf of Mexico (SPAdes) (version 2) | ecosystem: Environmental > Aquatic > Marine > Cold seeps... | reverse complement strand
ATTATTATGCCAAGCTATTGTTGGCGGAGCTATTATTCCTCTGATTCAAGCCTATGTAGCAGATATTAGTTCGGTGCAAATGAGCTTTATTGTGCCTGCTTGTGCGTATGTATATATCGGCGGCTATGCAATATATACAGTTATACCTAAAGCCAGCGCTAGAGAAACGTTAGAGTCTCAGCTGGTGGAAACGCAATCATGAAGCCAGTGATTTGTTTTGGTGAAGCACTGATAGATTTTTTAAATATAGATCAGGTAGACGATGGTTGTTTGACCTTAAATAATTATCGACAATTTCCCGGTGGTGCACCGGCCAATGCGGCGGTAGCTGTTGCAAAATTGGGCGGAACGGCATTATTTGCAGGGCAGGTAGGTGATGATCCCTTTGGTGACTTTCTAACGTCAGCATTACAGTCCTATCAAGTTAATACTGAGTTTTTGAGTAAACATCCAAAGGCTAAAACAGCATTAGCCTTTGTTATGCTGGATCAAAACGGAGAACGAACATTTTCCTTTCATCGCCATGAAACAGCTGACATGTTGTTTTCGCCAGAGCAAGTCAATGATAGTTGGTTTTCTAATGATGCCATTTTTCATTTTTGTAGTAATACACTGACAGAGAAACCTATTGCATTGTGTACTCAATTTGCTGTTAATAAAGCATTGGCGTCTGATGCGATAGTAAGTTTTGATGTTAACCTTCGCCATAATTTATGGGCTAATAATTGTGCTGATATTACGATGGTTAATCGCAGTATTGTAAATGCGAACGTCATCAAGTTTTCGATGGATGAATTAGAATATTTAGCCCAAGGTGATATTGATAGTTATCTTCAGTTTTGTTTTGAGCATCAATGTCAACTTATCTTAGTGACTGATGGCGCGAAGGCGATTACTTGCCATACCCCTAATGATATTTATATCGTCAAACCACCAATCATTACAGCCGTTGATACAACTGCTGGTGGTGATGGATTCATAGGTGGATTTTTATACGCATTGTCACAATTCCCTTCATTAAATATACTTATTAGAAATGAAAAGTTACTAATTAACGTGATTGAATTTGCTGCACAGTGTGGTGCTATTGCAGTGAGTCGTGCCGGGGCATTTCCAGCTCTAGCAACAATAGACGAGGTGCTGCCACAACTCGATTTTGAGTTCGATGATGTAACACTTAAAGCCTTACAGAAGGAGTAAATGAGTGAAATTTTACGATCGACAGTTTTTAGCAAAGCACTGTCAGAGCATTTTAGACTTTTATACACCTAACGTTGTTGACAGCAATGGCGGCTACTTTCAAAATTATTTTGATGATGGCACAACCTTTAATCATGGCTTCAAACAGCTAGTGAGCAGTACACGTATGATAGTTAACTACGCCAGTGCTGGGCGTCTTTTAAATAAGCCAAGTTATCTTGTTATTGCACGTCATGGCTTAGATTATCTGGAACAGGTGCATTGGCAACCACAAATGCAGGGCTATGCATGGACTTTACAAGATAACAAACCACAGGATATGACTCAACAGGCCTATGGATATGCGTTTGTCCTGTTAGCTTACGCCGCAGTCAAAAAATCCGGAATCATAGATAATAATGAACCGTTAGATGCTGTGTTTGATTTAATGGAATCTCGATTTTGGCAAGCGGAATATGGGTTATACGCCGATGAAATAAGCCCTGAGGGTGTCTTATCAGATTATCGTGGGCAAAACGCTAACATGCATATCTGTGAAGCCATGATTTGTGCATACGAAGCGACGCATGATGTTAAATACTTAACCCGAGCCACGACAATCGCAAAAAATATTTGTCAGCGACAAGCTAATTTAACACAAGGGTTGATTTGGGAACATTACACCAAAACGTTTCTTCCAGACTGGGAATATAACAAGGATGATCCCAAAAATTTGTATCGTCCGTGGGGCTTTCAGCCGGGTCATCAAACAGAATGGGCCAAACTTTTATTGCAGATCAACAGATACGCTCCACAAACTTGGCTGGTGGAAAAAGCAAAATTTTTGTTTGATGCAAGTTTTGAAAAAGCATGGGATGCACAGGATGGAGGCCTTATTTATGGCTTTGATCCTCAAGATCATTGGTGTGACGATGACAAATATTTTTGGGTGCAGGCTGAGAGTTTTGCTGCCGCCGCAATGTTATATGCTCAGACACAAGATACAAAGTACCTGAAGCAGTATACAAAGCTTTGGACATACTGCTGGGAGCACATGATTGACCATCAATATGGCGCGTGGTTTAGGGTGCTTAAAAAAGACAACAGTAAATATTCAAATGAAAAGAGTATTGCAGGTGCTAAATGTGATTACCATACACTGGGTGCTTGTTTTGAGGTGCTTAATACCCTGCGTTAGATGCAAATAACATGGGCTAATCTACTCAAGTTTAACTCATGTTCATAAAAGGATGGCAGGCAATGATGTTCACAGACACAGAATTTAATTATAATAGGTATAAATTAAATTCTGTGTATAAAATTATGAATGAAGTGAATATTCTTGATAACCGACGTAATGCTCCTGTCGGCAGAATCCGTCAAAAGAATCAGTTACGTATTATTAGCGCAGCGGAAGAAGAGTTTGTCACATTTGGCTTTAAAGGTGCGTCCATGAAACGCATTGCCGAGCGCGCGAAGCTCCCTCGAGCGAATATTCATTATTATTTTAAAAACAAAGTTGATCTATATGCTGCTGTATTAGGTGATATTGTAGAGGTTTGGAACTCAACGATAGCGGATATTAACCCAGAAGATGATCCTAAAGAGACACTGACGGCTTACATTCGAGCCAAGGTGTTATCGGCGAAAGAGAGCCCAAATGCATCCCGAATATTTGCCAGCGAGATTATTCATGGCGCGCCGCATATTGGCCAATACCTAAAGCAAGAATATCGTGTTGCAATTGTGAATATTACTGATGGTTTTCAGTCATGGATTGATCAAGGAAAGATGGATCCTATCGATCCCATGCACCTATTGTTTATGATTTGGGGCTCAACTCAACATTATGCTGATTTTGGCGTGCAGGTTCGTGCAGCCATGAATAAAGAGTCATTAACTGATGATGATTTTGAAAGGGTTATTGACTCAATCACGCATATCATTTTAAAAGGATGTGGATTGAAGTAGTACATGCTCGAATCTCTCTGAATACCTTTTTAGTAAAAAAGGCTCTATTGAAGTTTTTATAGTTCATTAGTTTGTTAACGTTGAATAGTAAATCCTTACTATTCAACTACATAATCATTTCCCTTCTTCTACACATTTGTTTATATGTTTCTGTAAACAATCCGTCGTTTTTAATCATTTGGACTAAGCTTTAATTAGTTGCAATGCCTTAGTGTTGCTTTTGAGCGTATTAACGCTCTTATTAAATTAAAGGATTAAGATGACCCAAAAGCATTTTAAATTATTGTGTTTATTACTCACAGTGCACACGCACTCCATCGCAGACGAAAAATCCAATAAACTGGCTAATGAGATGGCTAAATTGATGGGACTAGAAGTTGAAACAACGTCATCAATGAAACGATCACAGCCAGTTAGCACAACACCAGCAAGTATCTTTGTACTAGAACGAGCCGATATAGAATTATCAGGCTATACCACTATCCCAGAGTTGCTCAAACTCATTCCAGGTATAGACGCTAGGCGTATTGATAATAATCAATGGGCTGTCTCTGTGCGGTCCGCTGCGAGTCGTTTCAATACAAATATTATGGTGATGCTTGATGGGCGTAATATCGGTGAACCTAATATAAACGGTGTTTACTGGGAAGCGTTAGATTATCCAATCGATGACATTGAACGTATTGAACTGGTACGTGGTGCAGCTGGAAGCCTCTGGGGGAATAGTGCTAATAACGGCATATTAAATATAATCACTAAGCATAGTTTGGATACACAAGGCACGAAATTGACGCTGTCAGCAGGCACTAATGTCCATGGCAGTCAAAATCTTCGATTTGGCAGTGCAATTAATGATGAATTGAGCTATCGGGTATTTGGCTCTCGCAGAAAAGCCGATGACTCCCATAAAAAACCATCGGTACCACTAAGCGATTATTCAGATCGATACTCGATAGGCGGACAGCTGGATTATCAATTCACAGAAAAGAGCGCTGCAAAACTGCAATATCAATCTATTTCAATTGATAACGGTGTTGTGAATCGAGGGATAGATCCTCACACCTTCGGATCCACATACAATGAAGATTATTCAAAAATTGAAAACGATGCTTTAAACCTTAGAGTTGACTATAGTGTTGATGATTCATTAAAACTGTTCTCTCAGTTTTCCTACACCGATTTTTCTAACCGAAGCTTGGTGTCGAGTGATGTCTATCAATCATATACGTTAAACAGTGCACTAAATTATAAATGGTCAGGTGGCTTTATATCTGCAGGTTTGGATGCTGAAAATAATGATGAAACTATATCGTACTTACGTCATGTGGTGGATTTAACGTCAAAGTCTTACGGCTTATTTCTGCAAAGTGAACATTACTATCATGATGAAAAATTAAAGGTGTTATTTGGTCTGCGCTGGGATTATTTGTCCGCATATGGCACGCAGGCGTCTCCCAATATTAGATTTAATTACCAATATAATAAGACAAGTTCATTTTGGGGGGCACTATCAAGTGGTAATCGAATACTGGTTAATTCGGATGATGCGAAGCAAATTAGTTTTGTGATACCGAATGATGAATTACCAATACCGACATTAATTACGTTAAATACCATAGATGCTATAGAAGAAGCTAAGATTACTGAGTTAGGTTATCGTTATGAAAGTGAATACTTAAACGCTAATACGTCGTTTTTTTACCATGATTATGGCACGTTAATTAATAGTGATTCTCAAGCATCATTTTACGCTCAGTGGCCGGTTACAGCTGAAGTTACAATTCCTGCATTGGTTTTTACGGTGGGCAATAAAGCACATGGAAGGGCCTACGGCGGAGATCTAATTGCAACATGGCGACCAAGTAATACACTTAATATGACGCTGGGTTATAGTTATATTAGCTATGAGCTTGTCGGTAAAGTGGGAAAGATAGCCTTTAGTCCTGATGACTTTCACAATTGGAAAGTTTATTCACGCGTTCGCTATGCAATCAATGAGAAAATATCATCCCAGTTTTTGATTAAATATATTGGGGCTAATTCCTCTTTTATGTCGCCGTCTTATTATACTGTCGATCTTGCGATTAACTGGCGCATTACTGATAATTTAAAATTCACATTGGCAGGACAAAATTTGGCGAACAGTCATTTCGTTGAATATGAAAAAGAAAATGAATTATTTACTGCTAGTAGCGCGTTAGGGCGTAACGTTAGCGCCTTTGTGTCATATCAATTTTAGAGCTACGCAGTTCCTTTATTAAGGAACTGCGTTTAACAGCTTAGCGTAATTCGCGGCGCAATATTTTACCAACAGGGGTCATAGGTAATTCATCTCTGTATTCTAGTTGGCGAGGGAGTTTGTAAGCGGTTAGCTGGCCACGACAAAACGATTTTATTTCATCAAGGCTTAACTCTTTATCACCACTGGCAACAATGAAAACTTTAACTGTTTCTCCACACTTTGGATCTGGTACGCCAATCGCTGCGCAATTTTCAACATCAGGATGAGTAGATAACACGTCTTCAATTTCATTAGGGTAGACATTAAAACCGGAAACCAAAATCATATCTTTGATGCGATCAACAATGGATATATATCCATCTTCTTCAATGATGGCCACATCACCTGTTTTAAACCATAAACCATCTTGGGTAAATGCATCTTTAGTGGCTTGCTCTTGTTGCCAATAACCTTTCATAACTTGGGGGCCACGAATGCAAAGCTCGCCACGTTCACCTAAGGCAACTTCATCGCCATTATCATCAATACATTTCACTGCCGTTGCTTGCAGTGCCAAACCTACAGTACCAATACGTTCAAATCCGTTAATAGGATTCATACAAACGGCAGGAGATGTTTCGGTGAGCCCATATGCCTCTGAGATGCCAGTTCCTGTGATCTGTTTCCATCTAGTCTCAGTATCGGCATGTAATGCGGTGCCGCCTGATAGCGTGAACACTAGTTTGCTAAAATCTAAGCTTTTAAACTGTGGATGATTCATAAGCGAAACAAAGAGTGTATTAAGTCCAATAAAACCAGAGAGTTTCCATGGTTTAATGGCCTTGATAAACATTGACGTATCACGTGGATTAGCAACCAAAATGCTATGTATACCCAGGTGGAAGAATGTCATGAGGTGCACTGTGAATGAGTAGATATGATAGAGGGGAAGCGGAGCAACAACGTTTGCTTCGGTAGTGTTCACCAATGGCGTACCCTGATCATCTGTCTGTGACAACATGGTAGATGCCTGTAGCATATTGGCAACTAAATTGCCGTTGGTTAATTCAGCACCTTTAGATACCCCCGTTGTCCCACCGGTATATTGCAATATGATAGTGTCGTCAGGGTTTGGCTGGTGGGCTGCAACAAATGGCTTGCCCAAGTTATGTTTTAAAATTTTCCTAAACGAAATGGCTTCGGGTAAATCATAAGCAGGTACCATTTTTTTAACATGCTTGATTAGTGTATTAACGGCAAACCGTTTCAAGGTTGGCAGCATATCTCCCATTGATGTGACTAAAACAGTCCTAATATTAGTTTGGTCTTGGATGTTTTGAACTGATTTTGCAAAAATGTCCATACACAATAATGCTTTGGCACCAGAATCGTTAAATTGGTGGATCATTTCACGCTCTGTATAGAGCGGGTTGGTATTAACGACAATAAGTCCGGCACGTAAAGCACCATACATAGCAATAGGGTATTGCAAGGTATTAGGCATTTGGACAGCAATGGCGTCACCGGGCTTTAAATCCGTATGATTTTGAATGTAATGAGCAAAAGCACCGCTGTATTGATCAATTTCACGATAGGTTAATGTGTGACCAAACCCCGTAAACGCTTTGCGGTCAGGAAACGATTTCATCGCATTTTCAATGACTTCGATTACTGAATTAAATTGTGAAAAGTCTAACGAATCGACAACGCCGGGAGCTCGCTTTCCATCCCAAAAAGATACATCCATTATGGCCTCCTAAAGACACCTATTATTAGTTATTACGTTTATTTGTCTGACGAAAGCGCTAATCGCAATGTCATTTGTGCTAATTGTTCTAACGTGACATCACCAGATGTCTTATACCAATTGATTGACCAGCTAATAGCACCTGTTAACAGGCGGCGTAAAATATTTGGATTAATATCAATAATATTTTCCTGCTTAGCTTGGGTCAATAAATCTAACCATATTTGCTCATATTCATTACGAAGCCCTAACATATGGGCTTGATTTTCATCATTGAGTGCGCGCCATTCGTAAACTAACACGGACATTTCAGCACCTGTATCGAGTAAGATTGCTTGGAACTCACAAAGGATAAGCGCTTGTAACTTCTCTTCAATGGTTTCATTTTGAGCTAAAGCGAATTTAACACGGTGGGTGGTTAGCAAAATCCCCTGACGCATCACTTGTTTCAAAATTTCCTGCTTATTCGGGTAGTGATGAAATAAACTGCCAGATTGAACTCCGATAGCTTTAGCCAGCTCGCGCACCGTTGTACGATCAAAACCATTATTTTTAAACAAGGTTGCCGCGCCGCTGATCAGTCTGCCTTTGGCGGAGTTTGGATCAATAAGAATTGAATCAGCGATGAGTTGTGCTAATAGTGCTTGGTTGTTTTGTTGTGAAATAGCCACAAATGACATGCTTTAATCCTAATAAAGCAGCATATATCGTTGATTATGCTGTTTTCTCTCTCGTTTATGAAAAACACCATATCAGCTTTTTGATTAATTACCAAGCGAGCGCTTGGCTGGTAAGTGAATGAGAATGAAAGAAGTTTCTGACAAGTAATCGATAAGTGATTTACATTTCGTTATAATCCTATCTTTCATAATATTGAGGTATGCCGATGAGTTTTAAAGAGTTTAAAGTCATGACTGCCATGCCTCGAATTTTATTTCTGCGCAGTATTGCAATCATTATTCAATCGATTGCTGTACTGGGGTTATATGCTGTTTACCCTGCAGATTTTGATGTAAAACCACTACTTAGTGTAATTGGCATCGAGTCCATTTTTCATGGCGTGAGCTTTTGGTGGTATAAAAAACGTGTAGCCTCACCACTGGCTGTAGCAGGGCAGGCAGTAGCGGATATCGTGTTTCTAACATTATTGATGTCGTTTAGTGGCGGTGCCACTAATGCATTCGTATCATTACTTTTAATGCCAATTGTTATTGGCGCTGTGAGTCTACCCACGCGCTTGTTAACGTTGGTATCGCTTTGTGCGATAGCTTCTTATAGTGCTTTATTGTTAAGCCTGCCTATTAATAATCATCATATGGATATGAGTAACCATTTTGTCGGTATGTGGGTAAACTTTTTACTCTCGGTGATTGTAGTTACATTAGTGGTTGGCACCATGTCAAAAATGATCACCAATCGTGAACGCTCCATTGCTCAGCAACGAGAAGAACAATTAAAAAGTGAACAACTTATCAGCCTTGGGATTGCTTCGGCGCAGGTGACTCACCAACTTGCGACGCCTTTAGCTAATCTTCAATTATTGTTTGAAGAGGTCAATGAAAAATACCCGCTAGAAGAAGCTGTTAATGCCATGGAGTCACCGTTGGATAAATGCCGCCTGGAGCTGCAACACTTTCGTACTCTAGCTACTTCAATTCGTGAAAATAGAACGGTTGAAATGACTGCTGACCAATTGTTGATGAATATTAGAGTCGCGATCAACCTACAATTCCCGGATGTCGAAGTCTTATTTAGCGCTCCACAATCAACGGGTCAGGTCTCTGTTATTAGCGATGCTATGTTGTTGCCTGCTTTGTGTAACCTCGTGCAGAACTCTGTTCAAGCAAATCTAACTACAGGTGCTAACATCATTGAAATTGAGCTCGCTGTTGAGTCCAAGGATGTCATATTAACGATAAAAGACAATGGGCTAGGCGTGAAGTCGTCATTACAAAATTTGGGTGATGAAATGGTAATCAGTCAAGGCGGCTTAGGCATCGCATTCATGTTATCAAATTCTTCGATAGAACGATTAGGCGGCACCTTGTCGATAAGTAATCACACAAGAGGCGGCGCTATTGCAACGGTGACTTTGCCATTACTTCAACCTACACAAGTTAGCCGTTCATGAAGTTACTCATTATTGAAGATGATGTTCCATTTGCACAAACATTGGCCCGTCGCTTAACGACGCACCATTTTGACTGCGTGGTGTGCCATAATGCAAGTGAAGTATTAGCTTATTGCCATACGCATCAACCAGCTTATATTTTACTCGATATGAACCTCGAAGGTGAAAGCGGCTTGCGATTACTAACACCGATTAAGCAGTGTTTACCGCAATCTAAAGTGGTGCTCTTAACGGGATTTGCTAGTATTGCGACGGCCGTGGAGGCTATGCGATTAGGCGCAGATGATTATTTAGCAAAGCCAGTTACAACTAAAATGCTGTTGAAATCATTGGGGGGAAACCTTGAAGTTGACAACAAAACACTGGATGTTTCTTCCACAATGTCGCCAGATCGCGTTGAGTGGGAACATATTCAGCAAATGCTCGCCAGTAATAATGGCAATGTTTCCGCCACGGCAAGGCAACTGAATATGCACCGAAGAACATTACAACGAAAATTACAAAAAAAACCAGTGGCGAAATAATGAATAACAAAGTGGTGATGCATAAGGTACCTAGCATCACCAAACAGTCATTTAAAATTGATAATCTAACGATATAAACATTGCCCTACCTTTAGCTGAAATACGCTCACCTATAAATAAGTCGTTACCGCCAGCGCGATTCAAACCGGCTAAGTGCGGTTGGTAGAGTTTGTTTAGTAGATTTGTTACACCTAAACCAAATGACAAATGAGCGTTCAGATCATAACTGACCTGCCAATCAACAACGACATAGCCTGGGGTTTTTCTCTCGTTATTTAATATAGATATCTTCGATTGCTCATTAAACGCATGCAAAGAAAGCTGACTCTGCCACTGCTCACTGGCGTAGTTTAATGATACTTTCGCATTAAGCGGGCTGATACGGTATAAGTTATCATTAATATCTTCACGGCTCCCACGTACATAATTAATTAAGCCATTTAGAGAAAACTGGTGGTTAATAGGAGCATGCCAATTTACATCTAAACCATAAATAGTGGCATCAATATTACTAAACTGCAGCGGAGAATTATCTCCCATCATTTTAGCGACCATCATAACACTTGGGTTTTCACTGACATTGACCGACGTTCCTTGAATGTAATTATCTATTTTTTGATAATAGAGGTGAGGTTCAATGCTAAAGCCTTGGGCGAGGTAATGAGCCCCAATGTCAAGTTGATAGGCTGTTTCAGGGTTGAGGTTAATATCCCCGATATATGTCTTCCCATCGGCTAACCCTCCAGTGGCCTGCATTGGCAACCATAAATAACGCTCTTGATAGCTTGCAGCCCGCTGTTTAATGCCTGTTCCAATTAATAACTTCCATGAATTGTTTATCGTCAGTTGACTATTGGCAACAACATCGAAGGTTGTGTCTGATACTTCATTATCTTGATGATTAAATACATTTTGTAGCGACATGATGTGTGAGTTCATCATAGACATTGAGCTAAATACGTCGCCACTCTCAGCTTGATTGTGCTTGATACGAGCACCTAACGTATAACTTCGCTTTTCATTTTCCTGAGTATATTGAATAAATGCAGAATGGCGAATATCTTTTACATCGTTGAAATTATTGATGACAAACATGCCATTATTTGGGTTGGTAACATCAGCATTGTGCAGTGCATTCACACCCTCGATACCGAACTGCCATTGCTGGTGGTTTAGAGTGAGTTTGTAATCCCAAGTTTTGGCGTCGGCAGTGGTGTAACGATGCATGGCAGGCATCATATTAACGCGCTGCTTGTAATTGCTCATGCCATGGGTTGCATCTTGATAACCCAATCGCCACTTGAATAGATAGTCGCTGGTGGCGTAATCACCATCGAAATTTAATCGGTTTGAATCAATGTAATCAATATCCATAGGTAAGGCTGGTGTGCCTGTATCATTGGTTTTTGAGTAATGCCAAGATGTGCCTAGTGATAATTCATCAAGTCCATAGCGGACATCTAGGCCCGCTTGCTGCTTATCATATTGGGTCGATCTTATAGCGCGCTTAGTTGCATCTTCATAATCATTCGCCGTTTGCTGGTTGGCATAGAGTAAGAAAGCAAAGTTATTACCGCTGCCTTGCAAGTTGCCAGACTGAGTTGAAGCATTATTATGTTCATTATAATTGGCGTGATACATGCCATTAAATTGCTGTTCTTGACTGGGTTGCGCACGCTTAAGTGTCACATCTACAGCACCGCCTATGGTGTCTATCCCACTGCTTACTGGTGCAATGCCCCGATACAACGATAATGACTCTATCATTACTGGATTAAGGTAAGTGAGTGGGGCGTCCATAGCATTTGGTCCGGCACTAATTATAGGGTGCCCACCAATGTTTTTTGATATGCGAGAGCCGTACATACCTCGGTATTGAGCAATACCAGTAATGGGACCATTTTTATTAATGCTTGCTCCGGGCATAGTGCTTAGCCAGTCTGCTACATCAGGTTCAATATAGTTACCGTGAGCAAAGATTGCTTGCTCGTTGGAAATTTTTGGCGCGGTAATGGTGATAACATCAATGGCCTCTTGAGCCGCTTTCGATGTCGCTGAAAAGCTTTGGGGAATAAACAAAACACTGGTAATTAAAGCCGCTAGTTGATTAATCTTCATGAGAGAGTCTAGTGAAATAAATTTACCTATTATCTTGCAGATAGTTAGCTGTCAAAACAATGGATTTTAGCTAAGTGCGACAATATGTCGCACTGCTCTAATAGCTATTTATCAATGCGTTAGCATATAAATTTAACGCTTAAGAGATACTTTTCGACTAAACCCGAGCATTTGATACAAATCGCCGGTTTGAACGCGCTGATCGGCAGTATCTATCAGTCCCGATTGCTTATATTGCTGCAGTAATTTTAATAGAATAGGTCGTAGTTGCTGTTTAGACATACCAGCTTTTACTGTCTTCTCGCTCAGTAAGCGTAATAAAATGTCGTCGAGACCAGTGATTAATGTATTAGGGGTTTTATCGTTAAAAATAGAGGGGAAAACGAGGTCTGAATCTCTAACTAAGCCTAATGCTTGCGTTAATTCTTCAACAATACAAGCGACTAACTTGCCATGCATGCGCGCTTGATCAACAGGAATAAAGATATATGCTGAAGTAATGGCATTGTCAGAATTGGTTTTTACACTAGCTAGGCAGATTGCGCCATGGAGATATTGAGTCGCTGAATTTCCCAAATTTTTTTGTACTAAGTCACCTAAGGCCGATTGTCGCGTGAAATAATAAAAGACATTGGCTGTGGATTTATCTTCAGTGCGCTGGATATTGATGTTGGGAATAGATGTTAATTGCTTTATTTGGGCATCTAAGAGTTGATTATGTAATGGTTTATCACCAATTTGATGTTCTACATAGACGCGCAGCGGCTGGCGCCATTTTCTTAGGTTTTGATTGGCACTTGTTCCATGTTCGGTGCCAAGGCCGACTTCAAAAAAGCTTTGCATGATATATTCAAGGTCTGGCCATGCCGTTGTTTTAGCAAATACGTTTGATGTGAAAATCATGCTAAAAACAAGCGCTAGTGCATAAATAACGTTCTTCAAGTAATGGCTCCCTCGTGTTAACATCGATTGAGTATAACCGCTTTTTCTATTAACATTAGTTATATATTAATTATGGAGAAACCAATGAATACACTCATTATTTTACTATTTATTGCGGCGTTATTACCCTACTTAACGAAAGTACCTGTAGCGATCGCAATGAATAAACTTGGCGGTTATGATAATTGTAACCCAAGGGAGCAACAATCTCGATTAAAAGGATTTGGGGCGAGAGCATTAGCTGCTCATCAAAATGCGTTTGAGTCATTAATTATTTTTGGTAGTGCCATTGCTGCAGCATTAGCAACCGGCTCAACTGGTGATCATATTGTTAACTTGGCGCTAACCCACATCATTGCACGTATTGTGTATACCCTAATGTATTATTTCGACAAAAATATATTACGCTCTTTATCTTGGGCGGTAGCAACTACCTGTAGTTTTGCAATTATATGGTTTTCAATGGCTTAAGGGGTATCGGTGGAGGAAGGTTGTTCTGTTTTTTGTGCCGCTAGTTCGCGCTGTTGTTTACGATATGCACTGAGTTGATCATAAAAGTGATCCCAGACACAAGGAGCACAAGCACCACCGCCACAACAATCGTCATCAAGGGGTTTAGTGGGTTTTTCTATTAAATCAGTCATAATGCATTCAAGTGCTTAAAAATAATATTGTACCATTAAAAAAGCCGTCTGTTACGACGGCTTTTTGAGAACTAGACCTTGATTATAACTTAGGGCCAGCTTCTACTAATGATTTACCTTCCGGCGTATCAGTAAACTTCTCAAAGTTATTCACAAAACGTTTTGCTAAGTCTTGAGCTTTGTCTTCCCATTGAGTTGCGTCTTGGTAAGTATCACGTGGATCTAAAATATCACCTTCAACACCGCTAACCTTTGTTGGAACGCTAAGGTTGAAGTGAGGCAGAGTTTGACATTCTGCTTTATCAATTGAACCATCAAGGATTGCATCAATAATAGCGCGAGTCGCTTTAATTGAAATACGTTTGCCTGTGCCATTCCAACCAGTGTTTACTAGGTAAGCTGTCGCATCAGCATCTTCCATACGCTTAGTTAATACTTCGGCGTATTGTGTTGGGTGCAAGCTTAAGAATGCTGCGCCAAAACATGAAGAGAACGTAGGTGTAGGTTCAGTGATTCCACGCTCAGTACCTGCTAATTTAGCTGTAAAGCCAGATAGGAAGTAGTAACGAGTTTGCTCTGGCGTCAATTTAGACACTGGAGGCAATACACCAAAAGCATCAGCAGTTAAGAAAATTACTTTCTTAGCATGACCAGCTTTTGATACAGGCTTAACGATGTTTTCGATGTGATGGATAGGGTAAGAAACACGTGTGTTTTCTGTTTTAGAGTTATCATCATAATCAATCTTGCCATCGGCGCCAACAGTCACATTTTCTAATAATGCATCACGACGAATTGCTCGGTAGATGTCAGGTTCATTCTCTTCACTTAGGTTAATTGTTTTTGCGTAACAACCACCTTCGAAGTTAAATACGCCATTGTCATCCCAACCATGTTCATCATCACCAATAAGCTGACGCTTAGGATCAGTAGATAAAGTTGTTTTACCTGTGCCTGACAAACCGAAGAATACGGCGGTATCGCCATCTTCGCCAACGTTAGCGCTACAATGCATTGAAGCAACACCACGAAGAGGTAGTAGGTAGTTCATCATTGAGAACATACCTTTTTTCATTTCGCCGCCATACCAAGTGCCGCCAATCAGCTGCATGCGCTCAGTTAAGTTAAAGGCAACAAAGTTTTCAGAGTTTAATCCTTGCTCTTTCCAATCTGGGTTTGTTGTTTTTGCACCGTTCATTACAACAAAATCAGGTTCGAATGTAGCTAGTTCTTCTTCGCTTGGACGAATGAACATGTTTTTAACGAAATGTGCTTGCCAAGCTACTTCTGTAATGAAGCGAACTTTTAAGCGAGTATCTTCGTTAGCGCCACAGAAAGTATCAACAACAAATAGGCGTTTGCCTGATAATTGAGTTGAAACTAAGCCTTTTAAAGAAGTCCAAGTGTCTTGGCTCATTGGCTTGTTGTCATTTTTACCTTGATCTGACCACCAAACTGTATCGCGAGTTACATCATCACGAACGATGTATTTATCTTTTGGCGAAC
>Ga0209395_1005075_pt1 | contig 14991 bp, 11 predicted proteins | sample GOMGulsemesocosm_3_FD_184635 | JGI IMG/M metagenome (GOLD analysis project Ga0209395, IMG submission 184635) | Methane-oxidizing microbial communities from mesocosms in the Gulf of Mexico - GOM9D Gulf of Mexico (SPAdes) (version 2) | ecosystem: Environmental > Aquatic > Marine > Cold seeps... | reverse complement strand
CTATAAGCTGAAAAGCTGATGACTAAAAGCTAAAAACAACTTCCTGTCATCTAACTCTTAAAATTGAGGGGTCAAGGGGTAACAATTAACTTCATACTGCATGTAAAATCTTTAACTTTTCTATTAAACCTGCAACAAGAAAGTAACTGGCCCATCATTGATTGAAGTGACTTGCATATCAGCAGCAAAAACGCCATTTTCAACATCTATATTTTTATCACGACATTGTTGGCTAAAGCGATGATAAAGCCGTTTGGCTTCAATTGGTTCTGCACCGTTAGAAAAACCGGGGCGATTACCTTTTTTTGTGTCTGCAGCTAAGGTGAATTGTGAGATGATTAATAGGTCGCCTCCTGCTTGTTGCACATTGAGGTTCATCTTATCGTTTTCGTCGGAAAAAATTCGGTAGGCTAATACCTTATCAACAAGACGTTTACACTGCTTATCAGTATCCCCTTTCTCGACACCAAGATAAACCAATAACCCTGCCGATATTTTACCCACTGTTTTTTTGTTTACATCAACATGAGCATTTTTTACCCGCTGAATCAAAGCAATCATTTAACAACCCCTTTATTGTGAGATTCTAAATACTCTTCTAAGGTCGCCGTTACTTCAGCACCAATTAACACAATCAACCAGCTAAAATAGATCCAAACAAAAAGAATAGGGATCACCGCAAGTGCACCATAAATGATCTGCTGTGTTGGGAAGTTAGTCAGGTATAAAGAGAAAAGATCCGTTGCGAGTGAAAATAGAAGCGCTGCCACAAAACCACCTAACAGCGCATAACGAAAACTAACACGCTGATGTGGCACTAAGGTATATACGCCTGCAAACGCTAACCATGAAAAAATAAAAGGGATGTAGCTTAGTAGCTGTTGCCCTGCAGAAAGAAAACCGCCCTGTTGAATGATGGAAAAAAAGTATGAACTCAGTGCAACGCTTCCTCCAATAATCATCGGCCCGAGGCTGAGAATGGTCCAATAGATAGTAAATGCCTGCACAATCGAACGTTTAGTATGACAGCGCCAAATACGATTAATGGTTTGATCAATGGTCGAGATAAGTAATAAGGCGATCACAATCAACGAGCCAATGCCCATCATGCTCATTTTTTTGGTATTTTCAATAAAACCTGTCATGTGCTCTTGAATTGCATCACCCGAGGTTGGCACAAAGTTATTATAAATAAGATCTTCGATAATACTTTTAAGCTCAGAAAACACAGGGAAGGCAGATAACATATAAAAAACAACGGCTAAACAGGGCACGATCGACAACAGAGTGACATAAGCCAAGTGCCCTGCTGGCACTTTAATATTATCTTCCTGACAACGTCGCCAAACAAATAATAGATAACCATAACTTAATTTGGTTTTCTCAATTAATAGTGGTTTATCGAATTGCAAAATAACCATCCTTGATTTTGGGGATTTAAATTTATGAAGTAATACCAATGGAATTTAGAAAGTGATCAAGCATTGCGCAGGAAAAATTAGCACTAACAAAGCGTGAGTTGCAAGAGGTAGTTGTTCTCACTTCAAAACTCACAACGCAGGTAGGGCTAATTTTAACTAGCAAGGCTGATCACCTTTTTAGTTCCGTTGGTATAATATTACTATACCGCTAAATTACAGATAAAAAAAAGGCCTTACCGAAGTAAGACCTTATTATTTATCCGAACGTTAAAGGATATTAACCTTTAGCTGGACGAGCAGCACGTTTACGTTCGTTTTCTGTAAGTAATTTCTTACGAATACGAATGCTTTCTGGTGTTACCTCTACTAATTCATCAACATCGATAAACTCAAGCGCTTGCTCAAGCGTAAGAATGATTGCTGGAGAAAGCGTTTGTGCTTCATCAGTACCAGAAGAACGTACGTTAGTTAATTGCTTACCACGTAAACAGTTAACTGTTAAATCGTTAGCACGGTTATGAATACCGATGATTTGACCTTCGTATACTTCAGTCGCGTGACCTAAGAACAGACGACCACGATCCTGTAGGAAGAATAAAGAGTAAGTTACCGCTTTACCCATACCGTTAGAGATCAATACACCGTTTTGACGCTGACCAATTGTACCGCCTTTATGTGGGCCGTAGTGATCGAAGCTATGGTATAAAAGACCAGAACCAGAAGTGATTGTCATGAATTCAGTTTGGAAACCAATTAAACCACGGCTTGGAATGATGAAGTCTAAACGAATGCGACCTTTACCATCTGGTGTCATGTTAGTTAGTTCCGCTTTACGGATACCTAACTGTTCCATGATTGAACCTTGGTGTTGATCTTCACAGTCAACTGTCAATGTTTCCATTGGTTCATGTAATACACCATCAATCATACGTTCGATAACTTCAGGACGAGATACAGCTAGCTCGAAACCTTCACGACGCATGTTTTCAATTAAGATACCTAAGTGTAATTCACCACGGCCAGATACTTTGAATTTATCTGGATCGGCAGTTTCTTCAACTTTAAGTGCAACGTTGTGTACTAGCTCTTTCTGTAGACGCTCAAGGATGTTACGTGAAGTAACGAATTTACCCTCTTTACCACAGAATGGTGAGTTGTTTACTTGGAACGTCATTGTTACTGTTGGTTCATCAACAGATAACGGTGGTAATGCTTCAACATTGTTCTGTGCACAGATAGTGTCAGAAATTTTAAGCTCACCTAAACCACTTACCGCAATGATGTCACCTGCTTGTGCAAGATCAAGGTCGTAACGCTCAAGACCTAAGTAACCTAATACTTGGCCAACTTTACCTTTACGCTCTTTACCATCACTACCGATGATAGTCACTTGTTGATTTACTTTAACACTACCACGTGTAACACGACCAACACCGATAACACCTACGTATGAGTTGTGATCAAGTTGTGAAATTTGCATTTGGAAATCACCGTCACGATCGCCTTCTGGTGCATCAACACCTTCAACAATAGCTTCGAATAAAGATTCCATGTTTTCAGTTGGCTCTTCAGATTCAGCGTTAGCCCAACCGTTTAATGCAGAAGCGTAAACAACTTTAAAGTCTAACTGTTCGTCAGATGCACCTAGGTTATCAAACAGATCAAATACTTGATCCATTACCCATTCAGGGCGAGCACCTGGTTTGTCGATTTTGTTGATAACAACAATTGGCTTAAGGCCGTGTGCAAATGCTTTTTGAGTTACGAAACGTGTTTGTGGCATAGGGCCATCAACCGCATCAACGATCAAACAAACACTGTCTACCATAGACATAATACGCTCAACTTCACCACCGAAGTCAGCATGTCCAGGAGTATCTACGATATTGATATGGTAGTCGTTCCATTGGATTGCAGTATTTTTTGCAAGGATAGTAATACCACGTTCTTTCTCTAAATCGTTAGAGTCCATTACACGCTCTTCATTACCACCGCGTGATTCTAATGTACCAGATTGCTCTAGCAGTTTATCAACAAGGGTAGTTTTACCGTGGTCAACGTGAGCAATGATAGCTATATTTCTTAATTTATCTAACGACATGATGTGCCTCAAAAGTAACAATTGAAAAAAATACCAATTAGATAAACTTAACAATATTTTGTACGGTTAATCTAATTGGTATAAATAGGTTATTGGACTAACTTTTTAAGTCAGTAATCCAAAGTGCGCACATTGTAACCATAATTTCAAAAATAGAAAGTTTTAACTACGTCACAATTAGCTTATCTGCTCTATTAAGTGAAATAGTGTAACTAAAGCTAAGCAACTGCACCACCAAATGCCCGGAAGCACCAAAAGGATCCACTCAAGCACCAAGTTGGTGCGTCTTTAGGGAAGATTTAAGTCGTTTTTCAAATAAAGCGCGATATAATAGTTGTGAACAAGTTGGCATAGTTTCCGCTTACTTGCATGGTAAAATCCCCATTCATTATTGATGTTAATAGAGGTTTCAAACATGTCTGTACAAACTGCACAAGACGTTCTTGCTCTTATCAAAGAACAAGATGTTAAATTCGTTGATTTACGTTTCACTGATACACACGGTAAAGAGCAACATGTTTCTGTACCACACCACCAACTAAATGAAGACTTCTTTGAAGAAGGTAAAATGTTTGATGGTTCTTCAATTGCTGGTTGGAAAGGAATTCAAGATTCTGACATGGTATTAATGCCTGTTCCTGCAACTGCTGTACTTGACCCATTCACAGATGATGCAACGCTTAATTTACGTTGTGACGTGTTAGAGCCAAAAACAATGCTTGGTTACGATCGTGATCCACGTTCTGTTGCTAAACGTGCTGAAGCATACATGCGTTCAACGGGTCTAGCAGACACTGTTCTATTTGGTCCAGAGCCAGAATTCTTCCTATTTGACGACGTTAAATATGGTAACAGCATTGCCGGTTCTTTCTACTCTATCGATGCTAAAGAAGCTTCTTGGAACTCTGGTACTTCTTATGAAGAAGGTAACACCGGTCACCGTCCTGGTATCAAAGGCGGTTACTTCCCAGTTGCACCTGTTGATTCAGCTCAAAACATCCGTTCAGCTATGTGTTTAATCATGGAAGAGATGGGTCTTGTTGTTGAAGCACATCACCATGAAGTAGCAACAGCGGGTCAAAACGAAATCGCTTGTCGTTTCAACACGATGGTTGAAAAAGCAGATGAAATCCAAATCTACAAGTACGTAGTTCATAACGTTGCACATGCATACGGCCAAACAGCTACGTTCATGCCTAAACCTCTTGTTGGCGATAACGGTTCTGGTAACCACTGTCACCAATCTCTAGGTAAAGATGGCGTTAACTTGTTCTCTGGTGATCTATACGGTGGCATGTCGCAAATGGCACTGTACTACATCGGTGGTATCATTAAGCATGCTAAAGCGATCAATGCATTTACAAATGCATCAACTAACTCGTACAAGCGTCTTATCCCAGGTTTCGAAGCACCAGTAATGCTTGCATACTCTGCAGGTAACCGTTCTGCTTCAATCCGTATTCCAATCGTACCAACTGCACGTGCAGCACGTATCGAAGTACGTTTCCCAGACCCAACAATGAACCCTTACTTAGGTTTTTCTGCAATGTTGATGGCTGGTCTTGACGGAATCAAAAACAAGATTGATCCAGGCGAAGCACTAGACAAAGATCTATACGACCTACCTAAAGAAGAAGCAGATGCAATTCCACAAGTTGCTGTTTCTTTTGAAGAAGCACTTGCTGCACTAGACGCTGACCGTGACTTCCTTACTGAAGGTGGCGTATTCTCAAATGAATCAATTGATGCATTCATCGCACTTAAAACTGCTGAATGTGAAGCTGTTTCTCAAGCAACTCATCCAAAAGAGTTCGACTTATACTACAGCGTATAATCTGACCCTTTTAGTGTGTTATACCTGCTTGAGAAAACTCTCAAGCAAACTATTCACGCTAAAGAGTTCGACTTATACTACAGCGTATAATCTAACCCTTTTAGTGTGTTATACCTGTTTGAGAAAACTCTCAAGCAAACTATTCACGCTAAAGAGTTCGACTTATACCACAGCGTATAATGTAGATAATTAGCACTCATTTTTATCTTAAAAGGATCGCTATAATGCGATCCTTTTTTATATGAAGCTATCTGAATCCAGCCATTAATTTTATCCTAATTACGTTGCAAACACTTACTTTTTGACTATTTCGACAACATGGTCTACTTATTGCATGTTCACACTGAAATTTCTAATATTAGCCCTCAAGAATAACGAAGTGGCTAACAACAATACTATATGCAACAAGCCAGGAGCCTTACATGAGTGGAAATCAAGTCCGCCTTCAAGCAATTGAACAAATTACGAACCGTGCACCAAAAGAGGTCACTAAGACTGAGCCATTAAGTCAAATTTGGGCAACTGACGTTTTTAATTTACAAAAAATGGAAGACGCGTTATCTAAAAAAGCGTTTAAAGCAATTAAAAAGACGGTTCAAACTGGTGAAGCATTAGATGAAGCGACGGCAGATATTGTTGCAGCAGCGATGAAAGATTGGGCTTTATCAAAAGGCGCTAAATTCTTCTCTCACGTTTTCTACCCAATGACTAACATCACTGCAGAGAAACATGACGCATTTATCCTGACTAACTCAGAAGGTAATGCGATTAATGAATTTACAGGTAGCCTGTTAATTAAAGGTGAACCAGATGGTTCTTCTTTCCCTAACGGTAGCTTACGTATGACTAACGCAGCGCGTGGTTATACAGCATGGGATCCAACAAGCCCAGCATATATGCAGCACACTGCAAATGGCGCAACATTAATGATCCCAAGTATTTTCATGTCTTGGACTGGTGAAGCACTGGATAAGAAAATCCCACTTCTTCGTTCAAATGCAGCAATGAATGAAGCAGCGCAAAAAGTACTTACATTAATGGGCGAAACAGAAATCGCTGACCTTAATTCAAGCTGTGGTCCTGAGCAAGAGTACTTTTTAGTTGATGAAAACTTCGCTAATGCTCGCCCTGACTTATTACTAGCAGGACGTACTTTATTTGGTGCAGCACCAGCTAAAGGCCAGCAATTTGATGATCATTACTTCGGCGCAATTCCTGCTCGTGTACAAGTTTTCATGCAAGACTTTGAAGATCAGCTATACAAATTAGGCATCCCTGCTAAAACACACCATAACGAAGTGGCACCTGGACAATTTGAAATTGCTCCTTATTACGGCGCAGCTAACGTAGGCGCAGATCAACAGCAACTTCTAATGACTATCATGAAGAAAACAGCAAAAGAACACGGTTTCTTATGCTTGTTACATGAAAAACCATTTGCGGGTGTAAACGGCTCAGGTAAACACGTTAACTGGTCAGTTGGTAACAGCACACAAGGTAACCTGTTAGATCCAGGTAAAACACCACACGATAACTTAGAGTTCCTATTATTCTGTGGTGCTGTTATCCGTGGCGTACATAAACACGGCCCATTATTACGTGCAGTTATTGCAACAGCTTCAAACGATCACCGTTTAGGTGCTAACGAAGCTCCACCTGCAATTATGTCTGTTTACTTAGGTGACCAATTAGAAAAAGTATTTGAAGACATCAAAGCAGGCAAACTAACAGGCTCTACAGATGGCGGTGCAATGGATAGTGGTTTATCACAAATCCTTAACTTTGACCGTGATCCAGGTGACCGTAACCGTACTTCTCCATTCGCTTTCACAGGTAACCGCTTTGAATTCCGTGCTGTGGGCTCTGCACAATCAGTATCTGGTCCATTAGTAGCAATGAACACTATGCTTGCTGATTCATTAAACTGGATTGCTGAGAAGTTAGAAAAAGCATTAACAACACAAGATCAAACAGCTGCTGTTATCTCGGTATTAAAAGAGCTAATGGAATTACACGGCAACGCAGTATTTGGTGGTGACGGTTACTCTTCAGAATGGCACACAAAAGCTGTTGAAGAACGTGGCTTGAAAAACATTCCAACGACAGCTGATGCATTACCTGCATTTAAATCTGCAGAAGTCGTTGAACTGTTCGAAAGCACGGGTGTTTTATCTCCTGTTGAATTAGAAAGTCGTTACGAAGTTTACGCAGAGCAATACAACTTAGCGATTGAAGTAGAAGCAAAATTAGTGAGTGACCTTGCTAAAACTAAAATCTACCCAGCTGCAATTGCTTACCTTTCTGAATTAACACATGCATCTTCTTCAGCGGCTAATTTAGGCCTTGAACTAGACGCAACAGTAGCAAAAGAGCTAGCTGAACATATTAATGGTTTAATGGCAGTAGTGACTAAACTTGAAGCTGAAGTTGCTAAGCATGACTTCGCTGACGCAGAAGCACATATGCGTCATAGTGCAGATGTTCTTTGCCCATTAATGGGTGAAGCACGTGTACACGGTGATGCACTTGAATTATTAGTGGCAGATGAATTATGGCCATTACCTAAATATCAAGAGATGTTATTTATTAAATAATATCTATGCCCATGACACTTCAAGATGCAAAGTCAGTAAGGTAGCTTGAACTATCATGGGTAGATAAGATGAATTAATTCATCAATTTGAGTGATAAAACCCGCATCCGTGCGGGTTTTTAATTGCCTAAACTAAGTTCATGGCTCACAATTAAAACTCTTCTGTTTAAGGTTTGAAACTATGAAATTTTCTCTTTTAATTTTTTCCAGCGTACTTTACCTATTCTCTTCATTGGCGATTGCAGAAGATACCAAAATTTACCATTGGGTAGACGAAGATGGTAAAATCCACTTTTCAGATACCGCAACACCAGGTACAGAACAGATCAATGTAAAAAATAATAATCTGTTATCAACAGGGAAAAAAGAGGGCAAAGAAAGCGATGCTGTTTTTAACGAACTCTCTCTTGATGACGAAGATGATAAACCCGTTGTCACTTATCAGGCAACAATCACCTCCCCAGAAGATGACAAACCTTTACGTAGCAACGATGGCACTATCGATATACATGTTGTAACAGAACCAGAAAAAGAGAACACACAAAAATTACAACTCTACCTAGATGGCAAAAAATTAGGTACCCCACAAATTTCACCAACAATGCGCGCACTTAATATTGATCGTGGTACCCATCAAGTGCAAGTAGAATTGCTAGATGAAGACGGCAAGGTACTCGCTAAAACTCAAGTGGTAACCGTACACCTTCAGCGTGCAGGAAAATAACTGTAAAAATAATGCTAAAACAATTACCCGCCAACTTCCCACTGGCCATTATTGAAGAGGCAAATACCGCCTTTGTTGTTATCGATAAATCATTAAAACTGGTTTATGCAAATACAGCCAGCGAACTATTACTTTTACAAAGTTGCCAGCGCCTAAACCAACAAAGCTTACAACAACTTGCTGCACACTATCATTTTAATCCCATCGCCATTCAGAACGTATTCAAAAACAAAGGTGCATTTAGTGATAATGAAGTCACTTTACTGGTTGAGACACAACCCCTTTTAATAAGTTTAAGCGCAACTTATCTGGCCTTTGAAGGTAATGCGTATGTGATTATTGAGATGCGTTGTATTGAGCAACAGCGAAAAATAAGCCAAGTACATTACCAAGAACATCAACAAAAAGCGGCACAGGAGTTAGTACGCGGTCTTGCACATGAGATTAAAAACCCTTTAGGTGGCTTACGTGGTGCAGCGCAATTATTAGAGAGCGAATTACCCTCTCCTGAACTCAAAGAGTTCACGCAAATTATCATCGAGCAAGCTGACCGCTTAAGCGCACTGGTAAATCGATTGTTAGGGCCACAAACTGTCGGGCAACGTGCTCCCGATAATATTCACTCGGTGCTTGAAAAAGTACGTAAGTTAGTTTGCTTAGATCTACCCGACCTTATTAATATCAAACTCGATTATGACCCAAGTATTCCCGATTTTGAGATGCAATCCGATCAACTGCAGCAGGCATTTCTTAATATTCTGCAAAATGCGGTACAAGCACTCATCCCTAACTTGAAACAAGGCTCAGAGATAACACTACGTACCCGCACGGCACACCAAGTCACTATCAATGGACTGCCACAACGACTAGCCGTAGAGATAAAAATTATTGATAATGGTGCGGGTATCCCTACCCACCTTAAAGATACACTGTTCTATCCAATGGTGACGGGTAAAACTGACGGTACTGGCCTGGGGCTTTCTATTGCACAAGAGCTAATAAAACAACATCATGGACGTATTGAATGCTTTAGTATCGCAGGACATACCGAGTTTTCTATTTACCTGCCGATGGCGTGATAACAGCCATAATTTATTAGGATAAAAAAATGACTTCTACTGCTTGGATCGTTGATGATGATCACGCTATTCGTTGGGTATTAGAGCGCACCCTAAAAAGTAATAATATCAACCATGCGAGCTTTCCTGATGCAGAGTGTTTATGGGAACAGTTACAAGTAGAACAACCAGAAGTCATTATCTCCGATGTACGTATGCCAGGCATTGATGGGCTTGCATTGATGGAAAAAATCCAGCAACGCTTCCCTAACATTCCTATTATCATCATGACTGCGCACAGTGACTTAGATAGCGCTGTAAATGCTTATCAAAGCGGGGCTTTCGAATATTTGCCAAAACCCTTTGATATTCATGAAGCAACTGAGCTTATTCAACGTGCGATTAACCATAGTTTAGAATTAAAACAGAAGAAAAAACCTGTTGAACAGCGCATTGATGCTCCAGAAATAATTGGCGAAGCCCCTGCAATGCAAGAAGTATTTCGCGTAATTGGCCGCCTATCGCGGTCCAGCATGAGCGTATTAATTAATGGTCAATCGGGCACCGGTAAAGAGCTCGTTGCACAAGCATTACATAAGCATAGCCCACGCAAAGATAATACCTTTATCGCACTTAATATGGCGGCTATCCCACGAGAATTGATTGAAGCTGAACTGTTTGGTCATGAAAAAGGTGCTTTTACAGGTGCAGCTGCAAATCGCCAAGGTCGCTTTGAACAAGCCGATGGTGGCACGCTATTCTTAGATGAAATTGGTGATATGCCATTAGATGTACAAACGCGTTTATTACGTGTATTAGCCGATGGAAAATTTTATCGTGTTGGTGGTCATCAAGGCATTAAAGTGGATGTACGCATAATTGCAGCGACTCACCAAGATCTTGAGAAGAAAGTACAAGCTGGTGATTTTCGAGAAGATCTATTCCACCGTTTAAATGTTATTCGCTTACAGCTCCCTGCACTCAAAGAGCGCCGCGAAGACATTAGCTTATTAGCACAACACTTCCTGCATAATATTGCCGCTGAGTTAAACGTTGAAAGCAAACAACTTACCGATGAAACAAAAGAGCACCTTGGCCAATTACCTTGGCCGGGTAATGTACGCCAATTAGAAAATATCTGTCGTTGGTTAACTGTCATGGCAAGCGGACAAGAGGTACATATTAATGATCTACCGCCTGAACTCAGTGCCCAAGAAACACAGAGCTCTGATGGTGATACCCCCCTATGGCAGAAAAACTTACAACAGTGGACACTTACTTCACTAAAGCAGGGCGAAGAAAATATCCTCAGTGAGGCACTTCCAGAGTTTGAAAAAATCATGCTTAAAACCGCGCTACAATTTACCGAAGGTAAAAAACAGGAAGCGGCGAAACTATTAGGTTGGGGAAGAAATACGCTAACGCGTAAATTGAAAGAGTTTGGCATGGGATAGAAAAGCAGTCAGCTATCAGCATAATTACCGCTATGCTTTTCGTCGTCAAAGAACATAGATAAAAATATTGTTCATATTTTAAAAAACAATCAAGTGCAACATAAACCAGCTACAAATGCCAATAATACTCATCATCACAGCAACCGAAGCTATGCCAAATAAGGTACCTGCAAGCAGGCTTAATCTATTTTTTTCTAACATAGATATATTCCATTTTTAAATAGAAATGCAATATATCATACAAACCACTAAATGATAATGATTATCGGTTACTTGTTGTTGCGTAACCTATCTCGGTAATTCTCTTTAGCGAATTTTTGTAAATCTTCGATGTTATCACTCTCATCTACAATTTCCCGGCCAAGCAAAGTCTCCACAGCATCTTCTAGTGTTACAACCCCTGCAGTTTGTCCAAAATGATCTTCCACTAAAAATAGCTGCTCATGACGTTTAATAAACAGATCTAATAACTGCAATACAGGAAAGTTCTCTGATATACGATGAATTGGAACTTTAACTTCACTAAGCAAGGTCTCACCTTTGCCTTGGCGCTCATACTCATACAATTGAGTTTTAATAATAACCCCGGAAATATTATCGATGCTATCTTGATAAACAGGAATACGGGTAAAGTTTTGGGTTTTATCTGCCTGAAGTGCATCTTTAACACTACAGGTTTCATTTAGCGCGTGCACAACGGTACGTGGTGTTAAAATATCTTCTGTTTTTGCTTCTCGTAATTTTAAAATATTTTCAAGTAACTGACTTTCTTGAGTCGCAATAGCTCCCTCTTTATGGCTCAGAGCAGTAAATGCAAGCACCTCTTCACGGCTAATTGAATCTTTTTTATTGCGACTAAACAGACGCGTAACACGCGTTGATAACCATACCAATGGAAAGACTAGTTTAATGAGCACAGCAATAACATAAGCAGAGGGCACTGCCAATGGCTTCCAGAATGTAGCACCGATTGTTTTAGGGATAATTTCAGAGAAATACAAAATAGCCAGCGTTAACAGCACCGCAATTAATGTTTCCCACTGCTCGCCATACACACGTACCGCCTGACTACCAACACCAGCAGCGCCCATGGTATGTGCAAAGGTATTGAGAATTAAGATGCTTGAGATAGATTGATCCAGTTGTGATTTTACCTTAGCAACCATTTTTGCTTCACGTGGTTTTTTATCTTTTATTTGCGCAATGTAGGTTGGTGTGATCGATAGTAATACCGCTTCTAAGATTGAACATACAAACGATATACCAATAGCTAGCACTAAATAGGTGATAAGTAGGGTCATTAACTTGTGTTACTCCAATAAGAAACAAGCCTTCAGTGTAACTGGAATAGATAAAAAAAACACGTCTAAAAAACAAACAATTACAAACTGTTACTTTTCTCCAACAAAACTTTTCAGTAGTTGCCAAGCAGGATCATCTTGCTGCAAACTACCCGCGATAGCAAATTGCTCTACCACACTCTTCTTCCAGCGAAGATAATCAAAGGCCAAAGAAAAACTAGCTGATTGCTCATTAAGCTTAGCGACATCTAACAGCTGATGCTCTTGAATAACATACAAATTATTAAGCTGGGCATCAACTGACTTTAACTGCAAAGGCAACAACTCTGACTCACTCAATACTGTTACATTTTTTATATTGAGCTTCTCTATCAACATCGAGGCAATAGCTAACTGTTTTTTATCTGTTGCCGGTTGTGGCTCAGCGCTTGATTGCGTTAACACAGGGATATTTAAGTGCATATCTTTGGCTATTAATGAGTTCACTACCACCTGTTGTATTGTTACCTTAGGCGTCGGTAACAGCTTGATATCAAGCATTGCCTGTGCATTTATTGCCAAACTACCTGAAAATAGGTCAACCCAAAAATCCTGAAGCCGTAAGCTATTATTCTCTAATTGTAGATTCAGGCTCAAAGCATTCAGCTGTAGAGGGGGGGATTGTTGTGATTTAAAGTGAATTTGACCAACACTAACCTTTAGCTCAGCTTTTCGTTGTAGCAAGTAAGCATCTACTGCTAATTGAAAATCAGCTAACTGTGCTTTTTGCTGACTGTCATTGAGGGCTAACTGTTTGAAGTTAGTTTTAAAATCAATATTTCTGGGCAATAGCTGCAACTTTTTTTGTTCGATAATTAATAAGTTATTAAATTCAAAGTCAGCCTCTTTTAGTTGCAGTTGCTTACCTTCATGAAACAAAGAGGCATTCAAATCTAGTATTTGAAACTGCTTAATATGCAACTTTTCCCAAGCAATATTTTGAAAGTCAGCAATCTGTTTTTCTGTTTTATCACTTGCCTCAATTGTTTTTTCTGAAAGCTGTAGTGGTTGCAGAATATCAATTTCTACTCCACTTAATTTGATGCTAGCAATTTCAAGCTGCCGCGACCACAAGTCCAACTTGTCTACCTGCAAATCTAATCGTTTGATAAACAATACTCGTTGCTGTTGCTGATATAACGAAAGGCCGCTTATAGAAAGGTAATTGTCTGCTAGCCAGCGATTCTCAAAAGCCTCAAAACGAACATCATAACCAGTTGATTGCTGGATCTGTTTTGTTATCCATGCAGAATAGTCGTTAACATTAAAAAAGTAGACAGAGCTACCTACTGCGATAAAAAACAGTATAAAAATGGAAAGTATAAATAGATAAAAGCGTTTGATATTAAGCATGCGCATAATGCTCTTTTTCACCTAACCAACGCGCAGTGAGCGCTGGAATAAGTTGTGTATGTGAAGTTATTAATTGTTGTGCTAACTGTAACGAGTATGGCACTAAAGCATGATCACGAAGTAGATCCGCTATTTTAAATTGTGCAACACCGGTCTGTTTAGTACCAAGCACTTCACCGGGACCACGAATCAAAAGATCTTGCTCTGATATGTAAAAGCCATCACTACTTTCGCGTAAAATTTGTAACCGCTTTTTAGCGGTTTGTGAAAGTGGATTTTTATAAAGTAAAACACAGTGACTAGCGACACTGCCTCGTCCAACTCGCCCACGCAGTTGGTGCAGTTGTGAAAGCCCTAAACGTTCAGGGTTTTCAATAATCATTAAACTTGCGTTAGGCACATCAACACCTACTTCAATCACGGTTGTCGCCACCAGCAAGTCTAACTCCCCTGCTTTAAAGGCATCCATTACATACTGTTTTTCATTACCCTTCATACGCCCATGTACTAAACCGATACGTAGGTCCGGTAGGTTTAATTGTAGGTTATTAGCGGTATCCTCTGCTGCTTGACACTCAAGCGCTTCCGACTCTTCAATCAATGTACATACCCAATAAACCTGGCGCCCCTCATTTTTACAAGACTGATACACACGTTTAATAATATCATCACGACGAGTATCAGCTAATGCAACCGTTTGTACTGGTGTACGACCAGGTGGAAGTTCATCAATCACCGAGACTTTTAGATCTGCATACGCGGTCATTGCTAAGGTACGTGGAATAGGTGTTGCGGTCATGGTTAACTGGTGTGGTGAAAAATCTGCTGATAATCCTTTTTCTCTCAGCGCTAAACGTTGATGCACACCAAAGCGGTGTTGTTCATCAACAATAATTAACGCTAATTTATTAAAAATAACATTTTCAGAAAACAGTGCATGGGTACCCACCACCATTTTAGAGAGACCAAGTTGTATATCTTCAGTTTGGGAGCGTTTCTCTTTCACCTTCATTTTCCCCGATAGCATACCAACACGAATGCCTAACGGTTCAAACCATTTCTGAAAGTTAATATAGTGCTGCTCAGCAAGTAATTCAGTCGGTGCCATTAATG
>Ga0209395_1005072_pt1 | contig 14996 bp, 15 predicted proteins | sample GOMGulsemesocosm_3_FD_184635 | JGI IMG/M metagenome (GOLD analysis project Ga0209395, IMG submission 184635) | Methane-oxidizing microbial communities from mesocosms in the Gulf of Mexico - GOM9D Gulf of Mexico (SPAdes) (version 2) | ecosystem: Environmental > Aquatic > Marine > Cold seeps... | reverse complement strand
GATCGCTGCAGAATTGGCTGCATGCGCAGAAAAGAAAGAAAATTTTCCTCCGCAACTTGATTTAACCAAGCGTACAAGATCCATTAAACTTTCATCATGACACGGTCTTAAGCGCTTTAGTCCATATTTGAATAGCTGTGATGTTTGATCTGATAATGTTATTAATAATAAAATAAAAACAACTGCAATCACTGTTTTTTTAGCCCCTATGCTTTTATACGTAATAAATAACAATACTAAATACAACGGAATCGCACTAAATTTATTGGTCATAAATAACCAAAAACCATCCCATTGCACCGTACCTAAATTATTGAGGTACAAAAAAAGCGCTATATCATTTTCTATAATTGAATCGAACACCTGCTTATTTTTTTTCTAAGATTTCCAACACAAAAACCAAATCTGTATCTGGAGGAATAACTTTTCCTGCTCCTTGTGCACCATAACCTAAGTGAGAAGGGATAAAAACCATCGCTTTTTCACCATATTTCAACTGTTGCAATCCCTCTTTAAAACCAGGAATTAAACGGGCTTCATCACTATACACAGATTCAAATGCTGCGTATCCATTCTGTTGGTCTCGCTTAGCATCAAATACCCCGTATTTTTTAGCAATCTCTCTATAACTTGTATCAAACAAGCGTCCATCACTAAAATAACCAGCATAGTTCACCCAAATTTTAGTTCCTCTTTTAGGTCTTGCACCTTCCTTAGCATCTAAAATATAATACTTTAAGCCAGATTTTAATTCTTTTGCATCTTTTTCATACTGAAGCATTTCTGCCTTCGTAGTCGATGCCACTTTATCTAATAAATCTTTTTTGCTTTTTGTGGCTTCAAAAGCCGCATTCACTTTACTTTCAAAAACTTTAGAGGCATCAAATCGTTTGGCAAGTTTTCCTACTCTAATAACATCAATTTTATTGATAAAGTCCCCTTTAACAATCGTATCTACAATGTTCTGACCAATGATTACATTCCCAAAAACAGTATGTTTACCATCCAACCAACTTGTATTTTTATGGGTGATAAAAAACTGACTTCCATTCGTTCCAGGTCCCGAATTTGCCATAGACAATACACCAGGATTCGTATGTTTTAGCAATAATTTACCATCTTCATCTTTCGGAAATTCATCTGGAAACTTATATCCAGGTCCACTAGAACCAGTTCCAGTAGGATCTCCTCCTTGTACCATAAAATCTTTGATTACACGGTGAAATTTAATTCCATCGTAGAAGTGTTTACCTTTAAATGAATCAAGTACCTTAGTATTAGTTCCTTCAGCAAGTGAAACAAAATTAGCAACTGTCATAGGAGTTTTTTCGAACTCCAATTTCAGTAATATATCACCTTTATTGGTTTGAACATCGGCATATAAACCTTCTTCCAAATCAGCGTACTTGGCGGTTTTGCACGAAGCAAAAACCACCAAAGCAACCACTGCAATACTTTTAAAGTATTTCATTTATTTATTAATTTTGATCAATTCCACTTCAAATACCAATGGCATGAATGGCTTGATAGGTCCTGAACCACCTTGAGGTGCATTTGCTCCATAGGCTAATTCTTGAGGAATGAAAAATTTATATTTCGCTCCAACTTTCATCAACTGAACTCCTTCAGTCCACCCTTTAATTACACGGTTTAAAGCAAAGCTAATCGATTTTTTACGATCTACAGAGCTATCAAAAACAGTTCCATCAGGTGTCGTACCATGGTAGTGTACTTCTACATCCGTAGCAGGACCATCAGGAGATTCTCCTGAACCTTCTTTTAATACGATATATTGCAAACCACTTTCTGTAGTCACAACTCCTTCTTTTGTTTTGTTCTCTTCTAAAAACTTAATTCCTTCTGCTTTAACATCTCCGTATTTTGCAGCCGCTGCTTCTTCTTGCTTGCGTCGTTGCGCTTTTTCAAAATAGGTTCTTAATTGATTGTCAATTCCTTCTTTAGCAACTAATAAATTTACTGAATCTATCGCATCCGAATACCCTTGGATTAATAAGTCTTTACTTACTTCCGGAAAAGCGTTGTTAAGTTTACTGGCCATATCTACACCCAAGCTATAACTAACAGAATCTAATTCGTTGTTTAAACTTGATACTCTTTTTACACCGTTGTTACATGATGCTAATGTTGCTACTGCCATTGCGGCTACAAGTAGTTTCTTCATTGTTCTTATTTTTGGATTTTTATTAATTCTACTATTACTTTTATTGGTTCGTTCATGCCAATTTTCTTCCCGTCACCTACTAAACCGTATGCTTTATAGGACGGAAATAAAAAGACGGCATCCTCCCCTTCTTTCATTAATTTTATACCTTGTTGTATTCCCTCAATCTCAAGCTCTTGTTTATCCACCTTAAACGTATTTAACTGCAAACTATCCTTAGCATACAGTAATTCATTTTTAAGATTATAAACTGCGTAGTTATACGATACAATATCATCTGTTTGAGGAAATTTTTCTAAATCATTTCTATGCGATATAGATACCCAAAAACCTAAAGATGATTCTTTGTAGGTTCGGATACTATCCTCAGCTATGAAATTTTGTATTAACAACGCTTCATGATTATTTAAACTCCTATTTAATTTAACAGATTCCTTTAAAAACACATTTGTTTTTTTACTGATCGGCTTTCTGGCTGTAGGTCCGCTACAAGAAAGAGTTGTCAGTATAATACCTGTAATTAAAAATAGTTTAGTTCTCATAAGAAGTAGCTAAGTCGTCTTTATATTGCGGCAATAAATCTACAAATTTTTCAACTGTTTCTTGGATACTCAGTTCTGTTCTTCCTCCAGAAGCATTATCATGTCCGCCTCCATCAAAATGGTTACGAGCAAACTGATTTACAGAAAATGAACCTTTTGATCTTAATGAAATTTTAATAATCCCTTGATCTGGATCCTCAATAAATATGGCCGCTAACACAATTCCTTTTACAGACAATGCATAATTTACAACACCTTCCGTATCTCCTTTTTGAAAATTATGTGCGTCCAATTCCTTACGAGTCATGGTGATATACGCTGCATTATATGCTGGAATAACAACCAAATTATTCATGGCAACACCCAACAAATGAAGTCGACCAATAGAATTAGTATCATACACTTGGTTGTGTATTTTTGCATTCTCTGCACCTTTATCAATCAAATCAGCGATAATTCGGTGTGTAGTACTTGTAGTTGAAGCAAATCGGAAAGAACCGGTATCTGTCATTATACCAGCATACAAACAACTAGCAATATGCTGGTCCACAAGATCCACCATCTCCAATTTTTCGATAAAATGATACACCATTTGGCATGTAGAACAAATACTAGTATCCGAGTACGTAAACCTAGCAATAGCATCAGGCTGTTGATGATGATCTATCATAATAAAATCACCTTCATACTTCTCTAAATAGGATTGCATATCACTTCCTGTCCTGTGTAAAGCATTAAAATCCAACAAAAAGATAAAATCAGCTTGATCTATCGCTCTTTTAGATTGTCTGTTTTGAACATCGTATTTAAGTACTTTTTCCGCTTGAGGCATCCATTTTAAAAAGTCCGGATAATCATTTGGTGCAACTACCGTAACATTATGGTTCAATTTCTGAAGAAAGTGCAACAAGCCTAAACTTGAACCAACAGCATCACCATCAGGATTTCTATGAGGTACAATTACCAAGTTTTTAGGACTTGACAGTAATTGTTTTAATTCTTTAATTTCGTTTATTGTCATATGGATGCGAATATACAAATTATAGCTATATTTTGTAAAAATAGCCTGTATATTTGTCTGATCCTTGACCAATAAAATTACTAGATGAGATATTTCCCCTTTACGGTACTACTTTTACTGTTTTTAAGCAGCTGTAATCAGAAGAAACCAATTACAATTATAAAAAGTAAAAATTATTTCCCTTCCGATTTTACGCTTGCTTTTGGTTCTTGTAACAACCAATCATTAAGTAATACTCTATGGCCAGAAATCACAAGAAACCATCCAGATGTATGGGTATGGGGAGGTGATATTGTTTATTCAGACACGGATGACATGGAAGTGATGAAAAACAGTTATTCCACACAGAAAAACAACAAAGCATATAGTGATTTTCGAAAAAACACTCCAGTTTTAGGTACTTGGGACGATCATGATTACGGGCTAAACGATGGAGGCATTGAATACAAACAAAAAAAGGAGGTGCAACAAATATTATTAGATTTTTTAGATGTGGATGCTCAAGATCCTAGAAGATCTAGAGCGGGTGTTTACCACGCGAATACATATAATATAGGGAACGCGAGTATTCAAATAATAGTACTAGACTCGCGTTATTTTAGAACCGCCCTCACAAAAGACCCTACAGGAGTTAAACGGTATATCCCCTCTACAGATACAACAGGAAGTATGTTAGGAAAAGAGCAATGGGAATGGTTAGAAACAACATTAAACAACTCAAAAGCCTCTTTTAATATCATTATAAGTAGTATTCAGTTTTTATCCTCAGAACATGGTTTTGAAAGTTGGGGAACGATGCCTCACGAAGTTGAAAAAATGGAAAAACTACTACTATCATCAGCTGCTAAAAACACCATTATATTAAGCGGTGACCGCCATATCTCTGAATTCTCTAAAAAAGAAATTGGAGACCACCATTTTCCACTCATAGATTTCACTTCAAGTGGTCTAACCCATTCATACGATGGATTTAATGGAGAAAAAAATCCGTATAGAATAGCGCCTGTTATAAGTGTCAAAAGTTTTGGACTACTTAAATTTAACTTTAATAAAAACAGTGTCAAATTCGAAATTAGAGGAGAAAACAATCAGTTACTATCAAGCTTTAGCCAGGTCTATAATCACTAATTTTTAGTGTAAGCATTCACCGATACTTAAGGTTAAAACGCGTCAGAAACACATAATATAAAACAAAGGTATTTGCTATCATAAAGAAATTGGTATATTTGCACGATTTTAACACAGAAAACATTACAGATGACAACAAATAGAACTTTCACAATGATTAAGCCTGATGCCGTAAAAAACGGTCACATTGGTGCTATTTTAGACAAAATAAACGCTGCAGGTTTTAGAATTGTAGCTCTAAAAAAAACGCAAATGACCGTAGCTGATGCGTCGGAATTTTATGCGGTTCATAACGAACGTCCATTTTTTGGAGAATTAGTTGGTTTTATGACTTCAGGTCCAATTGTAGCAGCTATTTTAGAAAAAGACAACGCGGTAGAAGACTTTAGAGCTTTAATTGGAGCAACAAATCCAGCAGATGCAGCAGAAGGAACAATTCGTAAAATGTTTGCTACCTCTATGGGAGAAAATGCAGTACACGGATCTGACAGTGACGAAAACGCTGCTATTGAAGGTGCTTTCCATTTTTCTGGAAGAGAGATTTTTTAGTCCTCTAAAAAATTATTACATAAAAAAAATCCGTTGATTAGTTCAACGGATTTTTTTTTATGTTCTTAAAATATAACTCTTAACCAAGAATCACTCTAGAAATTACTGCTTCTCCTAGCGCTTCATTCATCATTTTAATGATGTTTGATTTTCCATAACTCAGTTCTTCACGTAAAGCAGAAGAGGTTAATTTAACAATTAATGTTTTTCCTTGAATTGTTACACTTTCTGTATAAGTAGTAACTCCGGGCCCCATCATGTCTCCCCATGCATCTTGAGCAGATAATTGCTGAATCCCTTTCGTCAATTTATTCTCTTTAATAACTTGCTTCATGATATCTTTCATAGAAAAGATTTCTTTATTCCGTTTCGCCATTTGTTGAATTATAATTTAAATATTTTATACGTTTGATTGGTCTTTTTAACCACCTCTTCTGTTCTTTCTGCATGCGTATCACTAATAAATAACTGACCAAAATGATCGTGATTTACTAATTCTATAATTTGCTGCACTCTTAAATCATCTAATTTATCAAAAATATCATCTAATAATAAGATAGGCTTTACCTTTGATTGTTCCTTAATAAAATCAAATTGTGCTAATTTTAATGCAATTAAAAATGATTTTTGTTGTCCTTGAGAACCAAATTTTTTCACAGGAAAACCATCTATTTCAAAAACTAAATCATCTTTATGTACTCCTACACTTGTATATTGTAACACTCTATCCTTTTCTAAACTCCCCTCCAACAAGTCCATAAAATCAGACTCATTCAATTGGGACTTATAACGTAAATCTACAGATTCTTTTTCAGCTGAAATGGCCTTATATCTCTCTATAAATATAGGAATAAAAGTTTCTAAAAAATGCTTTCTAACTTGGTTTATTTTATCGCCATACATCTTCAACTGCTCATTATAAACATTTAAATTAAGAGCATCAAACGTCCTATTAGAGGCAAAAAATTTCAATAACGCATTTCTTTGTGAAACTACTTTTGTATAGCTAATCAGTGTTTTTAAATACACACTATCGGATTGGGAAATCACAGAATCCATAAATTTTCTACGAATATCACTTCCTTCCACAATTAAATCTCGATCCGCAGGAGAAATTATAACCAAAGGAAAAGCTCCTATATGATCCGAAAAACGTTCATAAATCTTCCCGTTTCGCTTGATCACTTTTTTATGTCCTTTTTTATAACTACAAATAACATTCTCAGAACGTTCTTTGACCTGGTATTCACCATCAATCATAAAATAATCTTCTCCATGTCTAATATTCTGACTAGCCACCGCATTAAAATAACTTTTAGCAAAAGACAAGAAGTAAATAGCGTCTAACACATTGGTTTTCCCAACGCCGTTATTCCCAACGAAACAATTTATTTTATTGTCAAAATCGAAATTCTGAGACTCAAAATTTTTAAAGTTAAGAAGGCTTATTTTTTTTAAATGCATGGAAAATATATGAGGGGATAAAATTATTACTTTTATTTGATATTTAGACTGATTTGTATTTTTAGTTTTCAATAAAATACCCTACTTTTGCTCTTCAAATTATACAAAAATAATGGCAACGTACAAAAAAACAGGTACTAAAATTAGAACTAAAAAAGCCCAAACTTCTTCAATTACAGAAGAGTCAACAACGGCTGAAGTATTTAATACATTAGACGAAACTGCTTCAAGATCTGAGCAATGGGTTATTAAAAATCAAAAAGCAATTTTTGGAGTTATCGCACTTATCGTAATCTCAATTTTAGGTTCCATGGCATATGTAAAATATGTAGCAGATCCTCAAGAAAAAGAAGCAGCGAACGAATTAGCTTTCCCAAAAGTATATTTTGAACAAGCTATTAACAGTTCAGTAGCTGTAGACTCATTATTTAACTTAGGGTTAAATGGTGCAGAAGGTAAATATGGCTTTATAGATGTTGCAGATAAATTTAGTGGAACTAAAGCAGGAAACTTAGCGCATTACTATGCTGGGATGTCTTTCTTAAAAATGAAACAATATAAGGATGCTATCACTCACTTAGAACAATTCAGTTCTGATGATGCATTATTAGGACCTACAGCTAAAGGTGCCATTGGTGATGCATTTGCAGATATCAACCAACCGGAAGACGCTATGGATTTTTACATTCAAGCTGCCAACTTACAATCTAACGGATTTTCAACTCCATTATTTTTATTTAAAGCTGGTAACACCGCATTGGAATTGGGTAAATTTGACAAAGCATTGTCTCTATTTAACCAAATAAAAAACGACTATCCTACTTCTGAAGAAGGAAAAAATATTGAAGTATTTATTAGTAAAGCAACTTACGCTACCAAATAAATGGCAACAACAAACTTATCATCATACGATAAATCAACAATCCCAAGCGCGAAACAATTTCGGTTTGGGATTGTTGTTTCTGAATGGAATCCAGAAATAACAGAAAGTCTAGCCAAAGGTGCTATTGAGACCTTTTTAGCACACGAAACTAAAAAAGAAAACATCATCCATTGGGAAGTACCTGGTAGTTTTGAGTTGATTTACGGTTGTAAGAAAATGACACAAAAACATCCCGAACTAGATGCTATCATAGCTATTGGTAATGTAATCCAAGGCGAAACCAAGCATTTTGACTTTGTATGTGATGGCGTTACACAAGGTGTCAAAGACTTAAATGTACAACAAGATATTCCTATTGTTTTTTGTGTGTTAACCGACAACACCAAACAACAATCTATAGATAGGTCTGGTGGTAAACACGGAAATAAAGGAACGGAATGTGCTATCGCAGCAATTAAAATGGCCGTACTTAAAAATTTATAAGCGCTTTTTAAGCCTTTACAAAAAAGAGCAATACATTTCGTATTGCTCTTTTTTTTGCTATTATTTTCTCCTGCCTCCTTATTATAAATAAACAAAAACTTGTGACTAGAGCATTGTGTTTTCACTAAAACGCAGCAGCGACAGCGATTTAATTACCCAAAACCTAAATCTTAATATAGTTTTAACAGCAATCTTATCCACAAAATTTGAACAACCACTACAAATTCCGTATTTTTGATGATTAGAGAAAAATTAGCAAAATACTACTAATTATGTTTGGAAAGATTTTTAAATCAAAAAGTCATTATGTTTTTGACTATAAGCCTCGTTATTATAACGAGCGGAAAGAACGCATCACAGATTTAGAAAAAAAATACAATAAAGACGGGCATTTAACCGACGAAGAATATAAGGTTACCTTAGTAAAAAACAATCTGAAAAATGATTGGATCAAAGCAAGTAAAAAAGTAAGCGAAAACGGGACTAATGTCCGGTTGGCAATTATCATTGCCATCTTAGTTGGAATCAGCGCCTATATTTTAGACATTCATACTTTATTCTAATGTCCGACATTATTCAGTTATTACCAGATCACGTAGCAAACCAAATTGCTGCTGGTGAAGTGGTGCAACGCCCTGCTTCCGTAGCCAAGGAATTATTAGAAAATTCTATTGATGCCGATGCTACTCATATCAAATTAATTATAAAAGAAGCAGGAAAAACCCTGATTCAAGTAATTGATAATGGTAAAGGTATGAGTGCCACGGACGCTCGATTAAGCTTTGAACGACACGCGACTTCTAAAATAGCGAAGGCAGAAGATCTATTTTTATTGGAAACCAAGGGATTTAGAGGAGAAGCCTTGGCATCTATTGCGGCCATTGCCCATGTAGAAATGAAGACTAAGCAAGAAGCACAAGAAATAGGAACCTTACTTAAAATAGAAGGAAGTAAAGTCACTGAACAGGAAGTTGTAACTACTCCTACCGGAACTTCCATCGCGGTAAAAAACTTATTTTACAACATTCCTGCCCGTAGAAATTTTCTAAAATCTACAAGCATAGAAACACGTCACATTTTAGATGAATTTCAGCGTGTTGCACTGGCACACCCTAATATCGGGTTTTCCATGTATCATAACGAGAATGAACTTTACAACCTAAAAGCATCTAATTTAAGGCAACGCATTGTATCTTTATTTGGTAAAAAGACCAATGAGAAATTGGTACCTATTAACGAGGAAACAGATATTGTTACTATCCAAGGATTTGTAGCCAAACCAGAGTTTGCAAAGAAAAAAAGAGGCGAGCAATTCTTTTTTGTAAATAGTAGATTTATAAAAAGTGCTTATTTAAACCATGCCGTGGCAAGTGCTTTTGACGAACTTCTATCTCCAGGCTATTTTCCTACCTATTTTTTATACCTAACGGTTCCCCCTGGTTCAATAGACATCAACATTCATCCTACAAAAACGGAAATTAAATTTGATAACGAAAAGGCTTTATATGCCATTTTGCGCTCTACCGTTAAACATGGATTAGGACAATTTAACGTAGCTCCAGTATTGGATTTTAATAAAGATTCTAGCATGGAGACACCCTATACCTTTACGGAAACTACAACTCCTAAAACGCCTAACATTACAGTAGACCCAACTTTTAACCCGTTTAAATCTGATCCTAGCACAAGCTATCCCAAACAGACTTATACACCTAAACCTACCGCTAACTGGGAAAGTTTATATGTTGACTTGGAACCAAGTAGTACAGAATTTGAGTCCTCGCCTACGGAAATTATCTCAGTCATTTCAGACGAAAAAGAAGCACAAATACCTTTATTACAAGAAGAAACCTCTAGTAGTAAAACCTATCAATTACACAACAAATATATTATAAGTAACATAAAATCTGGCTTGGTGGTCATTCATCAACATTTGGCACATCAACGTATTTTATATGAAGAATATTTAGAAAATAGCACCATTAAGGAAGCTATGAGCCAACAGTTATTATTTCCTTTAAGTCTTTCTTTTATTCCAAGCGATATAGCGCTGATTCAAGAAATGAAGGCAGATTTAGAAAGTACAGGATTTGGATTTGAAACTATTGCTGATGAAACTGTTATCGTAAAAGGAATTCCAACAACGATTTCTGAAAGTCAGGTGAGTATTATATTAGAGCAACTGTTAGAGGATATTAAGAACGAAATCCCTGACGCTAGCTTCAGTCAAGTAGACATTTTGGCAAAAAGTATGGCAAAAAGTATGTCCATTAAAACTGGCACAACTTTAGATGTAAAAGAGCAAGAGGAAATAGTAAACAAGCTGTTTTCTTGTAAAGATCCCAATTCATCGCCTTATGGAAAAACTACATTCATAACCATGAGCATTGATGAAATTGACAAAAAATTTAATTCATGAATAGAGTCACCGATGTCATAAAACATTTAATTATTTTAAATGTAATTTTATATTTAGCCCCCCAAATAATAGGTCCTGGTTTACAAAATTTATTTGCCTTACACTTTCCTGAAAGTGAAGAATTTGGTGTTTGGCAATTTCTAACCCATATGTTTATGCATAGCCAACAATCATTTATGCATATTCTTTTTAATATGTACGGTTTGTGGGCTTTTGGAACGCCGCTAGAAAGAATGTGGGGAAAATCTAAGTTTATTTTCTTTTACTTCTCCGCAGGATTAGGTGCAGGTTTAATTTATACCGCTGTAAATTATTATCAGTTCAATGGTGCTTATGATAGCTTGATTAATTTTGGGCTTTCAAGTAATGAAATTAGTCAAATATATAATCTTCCCATCCCAAGAAGTAATGAAGGCTTCGTTCAATCTGTTTTACAGATAATTCAATACAATCCAAATATAGAGCAAATAACTAATCAAGTATTAAATGATTCTGCCATTGTTCATAGTAATTTCAATACCACTGCTGTTGGAGCTTCCGGAGCTGTCTATGGGATTTTAGTTGGATTTGGATTGGCTTACCCCAATGCAAAATTAGGATTGATGTTTATTCCTGTGCCTATAGCTGCCAAATATTTTATACCTTTAATCATTGCTAGTGATTTATTTTTTGGAGTGACGAAGTACTCCGTCGGAAACGTTGCCCATTTTGCACACGTTGGAGGAGCTGTTATCGGATTCATTATTGCCTGGTATTGGAAACAACATCAATTTAAACAGTATAACTAATGAGTATATTAAGTGATTTACAATACGAATTGAAAAAAGCAGACCCTGCAGAAAAGTTAATCTACATTAACGTAGCACTGTTTTTAGTAACCTATTTAGCAAAAACTTTTATGTTAGATTGGTTTACTTTACCTACGGATGCTTCCGCTGTATTATACAAACCTTGGACCGTAATTACCTATGCTTTTATTCATGTAAATTTATTTCACATACTCTCAAACCTCATGGTCTTATACTATGTTGGTAGAATATTTCTAGACTTCTATACCGTCAAACAATTTTATAACTTTTTCTTTTTGGGAGTCATCTTTGGAGGATTGTCATTTTTAGGTTTGAACTATATCAATCAGAATTCAGGAGCAGCTTTGGGAGGTGCCTCTGCAGGAGTCTTGGCTATTTTTGTTGGTATTGCTACGAAAGTACCCCGCTATGCATTACGACTTCGCTTTATAGGAAGTGTAGAATTATGGGTATTGGCAGCCATATTTGTATTGTTAAATGTATTGCAGATAAAAAATGTAGACAATGGAGGTGCTATTGCCCATTTAGGTGGAGCACTATTAGGTTTTGTTTATGCTAGACAGCTTATGAAAAATAATGATATCGGAAAATGGTTTTCTGATGTCATCGATCGCTTAAGTAATTTAGTAAACACAAAAAATAGTCCTTTAAAAACGGTCTATAAATCCAAGAAGAACAAAAATACAAGCCCTAAAAAGTCAACAAAACCATTAGACCAACGAAAAATAGATTTGATTTTAGATAAAATCAGTAAATCTGGTTATGAGACATTGACTAAAGAAGAGAAAGATTTTCTTTTCCAAGCAGGAAAAAAATAAGATCTTCCTTACAAAACAATAATCATTTATATTATACATGAAAAAGTTATCACCATTTGATGCACTTATGAAATTCCTTAATTCCATAATAGCCATGTGTCTAGTTCTAGCCATAATGGTCAAATACGTGTCACCAAATAGTTATGCTTTTAGTGTCTTTATAAGTTTGAGTACCCCCATTTTGATTGCTTTAAATTTACTGTTTTTAATCTATTGGGTCATTCAAATTAAGCGTCCTTTTTTAATCTCAGCGCTCGCTTTAGCCATAAGTTTTATGGCTATTCAGCAAGTTTATGGTTTTGAACCTAAAGAAGTTATGCTTTCCAAGGATTTGAAAATAATGTCCTTTAATGTACGTATGTTCAATGTTTTTGAATGGATAAAACAAGAAAATATTGAAGAGGACATCGTTGCTTTTTTCAAGAAAACAACGCCAGACATATTATGCTTGCAAGAATACTATCCCACCAAAAAATTAGATAAAATATATCCACACCGTTACAAAAAGACGAGTATCAAAAAAACAACCTTTGGACAGGCCATTTATAGTAAATATCCAATTATCAACTCCGGTTCCCTTAATTTTGACGCAAGTAATAACAATGCTATTTTTGTGGATATCGTTAGACAAAAAGATACGTTACGAATTTACAATGTTCATTTAGAATCCCTTGGTATAAATCCGAGAAAGGAAAATTTTGGAGAGAAAACAAGAGAAAAACTACGTTTACGCATGGAAAAATCCTTTAAAAAACAAGGAAAACAAGCGGAGAAACTAGTAGAACACCAAAAGAAGTGTGCTTATAAAATTATCATTTGTGGTGATTTTAATAACAATGCCTTCTCATGGGTATACCAGCAATTAAAAGCGGATAAATTAGATGCCTTTACCGAAGCTGGAGAAGGGTTTGGAAAAACCTATGACTACCCTTTTCCGCTACGAATTGATTTTATTTTGAGTGATAAAAACATCACCATTAATCATTTTAAAACCTATTCAGAAAAATTATCCGACCACTTCCCTATCATGGCACGCTTACAGTTAAATTAAGAGGACTTTATGATATTTGTTTTATAAAAATAAGTTGGAATACTTATATTTGTTTACTAAACTCAAATTGATTTTATCCATGAAAAAAATAATGTTATTATGCGTTTCTTTCATCCTTTTTCAAGGGGTGGCGCAACAAAAAGAATTAACAATAGAAGATTCCGTTTTAGGATATTACAAAGGGCTCTACCCAAAGAGCATGAGCGGTTTAAAATGGGTAACGGACACCAATAATTACATTTATAAAACTAAAGATGGTTTTCAAGTAACAGCTGCAAAAACACAACAAGTTGTGCGCACTATTTCTTTAAGTGAACTAAAACAGGTTTTTCCTACATTAAAAAGATTGCCTTATTTAAATGGTATCAACAGTACACACTTAAATTTTTACCACAAAGGAGGGATTGTCAACTATAACTACAGTACAAAGCAAGAGGAAAATAGCATCCTTTATGCAGAAAACGCTGAAAACATCGTTTTAAACAACGAAAAAAAGTTGCTTGCTTATACGCTTGAAAACAACTTATATATCGCTACTCCTACCGATAAAAAAATAGCCGTCACTGCTATTCAAGATAAAAATATTGTTTCTGGTCAAACCATGCACCGAAGTGAGTTTGGAATATCTGGAGGGATTTTCTGGAGTCCAAAAGGAAATTATTTAGCCTTTTATCAAAAAGACGAAACAAACGTTACAAACTATCCTTTAGTAGATGTAACTACTTACCCTGCTACTTTAAAAAATGTAAAATACCCAATGGCGGGTCAAGGGAGCGAACAAGCGAAGATTGGAATTTATAATGTAGCTACAGGAAATGTTCGTTATTTAGACATCGACACTACGGATGAACATTATTTAACCAATTTAACATGGTCTCCAGATGAAAAACAATTGTTTTTGGCGGAAATTAACCGTGGACAAAATCATGTTTGGTTTAATAGTTACAATGTTAGCAACGGAAAAAAAATAGCTACCCTATTTGAAGAAAAAGAAGACACATGGGCAGAGCCTGAACATCCTGCTACATTTTTACCAAACAGTACTACCGATTTTCTTTGGTTTAGCGAGCGTGATGGTTTTATGAATTTATACCACTATACTACCGCTGGAACATTGGTAAAACAATTGACAAATTTTAACTGGGTAGTTCAAGATATTTTAGGTTTTGATGCCAAAGGGAAACATGTCATCATCGCTGGTACTGGAAAAGACGGTAGAGAGAAACACACATTTAAAATCAATTTAAAAAACGGTAAATTCACTCCATTAACAACAGTGCCTGGTACACATAGAACACAACTAAGTACTAATGGTGCTTACTTAATTGATTCTTATTCAAATATTACCACTCCAAAAATCAGTCAACTAATTACTGTAAAAAAAGGAAATAAAACGGAACTATTTAAAGCAGAAAACCCATTAAAAGGACACCGATTAGGAACCAGTGAATTTGTAGATTTAAAAACAAAAAACGGAACGGTATTACACGGAAGAATCACGAAACCTGCAGATTTTGATGCTTCTAAAAAATACCCTGTCCTCATTTATGTATACGGAGGACCACATGCTCAGATGGTCACCAATACATGGATGGCAGGCGCTAGTTTATGGATGCCTATTTTTACTGCAAACCAAGATTATATTGT
>Ga0209395_1005070_pt1 | contig 15002 bp, 12 predicted proteins | sample GOMGulsemesocosm_3_FD_184635 | JGI IMG/M metagenome (GOLD analysis project Ga0209395, IMG submission 184635) | Methane-oxidizing microbial communities from mesocosms in the Gulf of Mexico - GOM9D Gulf of Mexico (SPAdes) (version 2) | ecosystem: Environmental > Aquatic > Marine > Cold seeps... | reverse complement strand
CGTTGCAGCGGATAAGTCGCAAGGTGGCATGTTAGAAATGACCGAGGAATGGGGTGATACACCACCGCACTGGATGACCTACTTTCAGGTAGCGGACTGTGATAAAGCGGCATCGAAAGCCCAAGAATTAGGTGCTGTTATTTGCGTTCCACCGACCGATATTCCAGACGTTGGCCGCTTTTGTGTCATTAACGACCCACAAGGCGCAACGTTTTCAGTAATGACCATAACTACCTAAATAAATCTGCGTTGTATTTTAGAAACAAAAAAGCCAAGTTTTCACTTGGCTTTTTTATTGCTTAGGCAACTAGTCTATCGATTGCCGCTACTACGTTTGTTCTGTTGCTGGCCTTGGCCGCTAGTAGTGCTCGCACCTTGGCCACCGCTACGACTGTTTGAACGTCGTGCGCTGTTACCGTTGCTTGCACCACCACCCGCTTTATGGCGTGAGTTAGCACTGCGAGGTTTGTGACCACGAGCGTTCTCACCTGAACGTTGACCATCTTGATGGTCGCTACGCGGCTTCTTAGCTCTTTTCGCCTTAATCGGGCGAGTATCTAACTCAAACTCAGGTAAACGGTGATTCGCTTCAAACCCAGGGATCTCTTTACGTGGGATAAGTTGCTTAATCACCCGTTCGATATCTCTAAGTTGTTGTGCTTCATCGTTACTCACAAGACTAACCGCCTCACCACCAGCACCAGCACGACCGGTGCGTCCGATACGATGAACGTAATCTTCTGGCACATTCGGTAAATCAAAGTTAACCACTATTGGCAATTGATCGATATCGATACCACGAGCGGCAATATCGGTGGCCACTAATACTTTAATAGAACCATCTTTAAAACCAGCAAGTGCTTTAGTACGTGCACCTTGGCTCTTATTACCATGAATTGGAGCAGCGCTGTGGCCTTTCGCCTCAAGCTGTTTAGCAATGCGATTAGCGCCGTGTTTAGTACGTGAGAAAACGAGGACTTGCTTCCATTCGTTATCTTCGATCAAGAACGTTAGTGCTTCGGTCTTACGTGATTTGTCTAACGGACAAATCCATTGTTCAATACGCTCAACCGTAGAGTTCTCAGGCGTTACTGACACTTCAACAGGGTTATTAATTAACCCTTTCGCTAATTGACGAATATCCGGTGAGAAAGTCGCTGAAAACATTAAGTTTTGACGTTTCTGTGGTAAGAATTTGATAATACGTTTAATGTCATGGATGAAGCCCATGTCTAACATACGATCAGCTTCGTCTAGTACTAAAATTTCAAGATGATCGAAACGAACAGCACGCTGATTATATAAATCGATTAGGCGGCCAGGGGTCGCAACTAAAACATCAACGCCGCCTCGTAATTTTTGCATCTGTGGGTTAATTTTAACGCCACCAAAGACAACCGCTGATTTAAGCGGTAAATTCTTGCTGTATACCGACACATTTTCAGCAATCTGCGCCGCAAGTTCACGCGTTGGCGTTAAGATCAGCGTGCGAACTTGATTGTTCTGTGCTTTTTGTCCTTTCGACAATAACTCGAGGATCGGTAGAGTAAAGCCAGCCGTTTTACCAGTACCGGTTTGTGCCGCGGCCATGACGTCATGTCCTCCTAACACAGCAGGAATAGCCTGCGCTTGGATTGGTGATGGCGTTTCGTAGCCTTGATCTGCTACGGCGCTTAATATTTGTGGGCATAAACCTAAATCGGCAAAACTCATAAGATGAACTCTTGTTAGTGTCGCTATGTTTGACATAATGACAGACGAAAAATTAACGGTCGCTAAGGCAAGTATACACTGCCTCGACGTAAAAAGGCGCTAGTGTACATTAAGCGCAAACAATCAGCTATCTTTTAAGCTTAAAACATCGACACGACCGTAACCTTTGCATACAATGCCACTTTTCCACGTCAGCCAATAGACTCCGTGCGGACACCTAAACGAAGAACACACTATCGACAATCTATTCGAATTAATAAGTAATCAATTCGCTATCGCTAGTATTGCGATGAGCTATGCATTAATTGTTATTGCCGAAATAGGCGATAAAAGCCAATTGATGTGCATGGTGCTTGCCGCTCGACATCGAGCGATACCTGTCGCACTAGGTGCGATTGCCTCTTTTGTCGTACTCAATGCTTTAGCTGTATTACTGGGAGCCTCACTAAAAGAATTTTTCGAACCGCAATGGATTGCGGTTACCGTATCCATTTTATTTATAAGCTTTGGTCTACAAATATTTTGGTCGGCGGGTAATAGCCAACAATCAACACTAGCGCGCACCGTTATTTCGGCAAAGCGTCTATTCATCACTACGTTTATGCTAATTACGGTCGCTGAGTTTGGCGACAAGACGCAATTAGCCATTCTGGCATTGGGAAGTTCAGACCTTCCGTTCTCAATATTTATTGGGGCGACGCTCGCACAAATCACCACCACAGTGATAGCAGTGTGGGCTGGACAACGATTCTTAAGTAATCTATCAATCACCCTCGTCGAAAAGACCAGTGGTATTTTCTTTGTCATCTTTGGAGTTATCGCGGCGGTTAAAGCGTATGGGTTATTTATCTATTAGTGGCAGGAGTAAAAAAGTGCCGCATTATGCAGTAATGCAGGTCAGTTAAGAGGGAAATTCGAACTTTCGAGTATTTTTTGATGTGCTTATCAAATTCGTCGTTTTAATGGAAGATAGCGCACGCACACCAGATACTTTTCTTTATGAAATACATCCATATATTTCACCCTACGGGCCAGCCTGCGGCTGTTCAAATTGGTTCCAGACCAATTTGTGCGTCTTAAAGAAAAAGTATCCAAAAGATTAAAAATTCTGGAAAATTTTAAGACAGCTTTAGCTGGTCCGAAGGACAAATGACAGGGATGTTATTTGCAAAGGCGACCCGGTTATTTACCGCTGATATTAAATGATAAATTGACTGTTCAATACCGTATTTGATCCGCATCTCGGCTTAGGCTTCCTCGGCAATCAGCTCCCGGCATTGCCCTAATATATCCATCCTTGGATAAATGCGTCGCTCTAACTTCGCCATCCATGGCTACGCCTGCGGCAAATACTAAAAATTTATCGGGAATAAATTTTAACAGCTCTGCTGGCCCCGAAGGGGTGAGCGCACGGATAGCGCGAATAATAAAACATCCCTGATTTTTTCATTGGTCAATTTAGAATTTAAGGCGATAAATGGCGGGAATAGCCGCGCTTCAACTGTTGCTACTTTTCCTTAACTAACCAGCATTACGCAGCTCTTGTTATCACTTAAGATAAATGTGCTGCCAAATCGTCAGAGCCGCCGATAAGTTTTCCGCCGATAAACACTTGTGGCACGGTTGTACTGCCGCTGACGGCACGCAACGATAATAGCGTTGCATCACGACCGACTACGATTTCTTCGTAGCTATATCCACGCTCAGTCAATAGTGCTTTTGCTTTCGCACAAAATGGGCAGCTAGGCTTGGTAAACAAGCTAACATCCGCCGGCGCTTTAGCATCACAGTTGATGTAATTAAGCATCGTATCAGCGTCTGACACTTCAAATGGGTCACCATCTTTTTGTGGCTCGATAAACATTTTGTCGATAACACCATTTTTAACGAGCATTGCATAGCGCCAGCTTCGTTTGCCAAAACCAATGGCACTTTTATCAACCAACATTCCCATTTTTTCGGTGAATTCACCATTGCCATCAGGGATCACAGTGATGTTACTGGCATCTTGATCGCTTAACCAAGCATTCATCACGAATGTATCGTTAACCGACATACAGACGATTTCGTCAACACCATTTTGTTTAAACACACTAGCTAACTCGTTGTAGCGAGGTAAATGGGTTGATGAACATGTTGGGGTAAAAGCGCCAGGCAGCGAAAAAACAATCACGGTCTTATTGGCGAATAAATCATGACTAACGACATCCTGCCACTCATCGTTTTGGCGGGTTTTAAATGTAACTTGAGGGACGTTTTGACCTTCGATATTATCTAACATGGTGTGACTCCGTTTAGGACTAAATTATTTTGATAGGGTCAGTATGGCCTTAATTTAAGCATAATGCCAAACGCTTATACCAATTTAAGTCATAGCAATTACCTATCGTAAATAGGATAACGATTGTTAAGTAAGTAATCTACCAGCGCGACTAAACCCATAGCGTACTGATAGAGTCAGTGATCCTGCAATAGACGCAGTCAACATCGCAAAGATCGCCAGCATGATAATCAATTGATATTTAATCGCTATCATCGGATTGACACCACTTAATATTTGCCCCGTCATCATCCCTGGTAGCGTCACTAATCCGGTAGTACCCATGGTGGCTAATATTGGTGTCAACGACTGACGCATCGCCGAACGTACAAACTCTTGTGTCGCTTGAACGGGCGTGGCGCCCAATGCCAAATAGCTCTCGTATTGTTCTCGCTGCTGCTCTAATGCATTGAAAAGATGCTGTAGTGCATTGATATTGCCACTTAAACTATTGCCCAATAACATACCAGCTAAAGGAATTAAATATTGGGCATTATAATAGGGACTAGGCTCAATTAGCCCAATAAGCAATATAAGTAGTAACGGAATAAGCCCACAGACAACACCCAATAAAACGGGGAGGTAATAGCGGCGATAGCTGATTTTTGCGCCTGTAACAATCGCACTAGCACCGATAGCTATCATCAGACCGAGCCATATTAGATTAACGACTAAACTGTTTAGCTCAAATAGCAGCTGTAGATACACACCAACCAAAATTAGCTGGGCCACCATCCTGAATATTGCAAAGGCCGTATCCCGTGATAGGCCAAGCTTGAAAAACCAATTAATAGACAGCGGAATAATGAGTATCAGAGAGAATGCGCTAAGCTGCCACCAGCTGATATCAATCACTTGTTGCACCGGTTATGACTTAACTGGTAATTCTATTTGCACAGACAAACCACCTTGTTTACGGTTGGTTATGAGTACTTTGCCTCCGTGATGATTTACAAAACGTTGCACTATCGCCAAGCCGAGTCCACTCCCTTGACCGCCACGTGCGTTATCCCCTTGAACAAAGGGCTTAAATAGCTGTTCTAGCTTTTCGGTCGGAATACCCGGTCCATTATCCGCCACCTCAAAGAATGCGAATTTTTTGTTACGCATGCCTGATTTGACATAGATTTCACCGCCGCCATAGCGCTTCGCATTGCCGATTAAATTAGCAACCACCCGCTTGAGTGCCACAGGTCGCAACATCAACAACGGTAGTTCGGTCAAGTCGAGGGTAATATTATGACCCTGAGCCTGTTCAGCTTTTACTTCGTGCGCTATCACTTCATTGAGGGAATGTTTTTCAGGTAACTCTTCGCGATCGAGCCTAATGTAGGTAATAAACTGATCGATAATTTCATTCATATCATCAATATCTTGCGCGATACCTTCCTTAAAAAAGGCATCTTTCTCATCAAGCATCTCAGCCGCCAGACGGATCCTTGTCAATGGCGTGCGTAAATCATGTGAGATACCCGCCATTAATAACGCTCGGTCGTCCTCAAGCTGTTTAATGCCAAACGCCATCGAGTTAAACGCACGGGTTACGCCAACAATTTCTGTCGTACCCTTGAGCGTCAACCGTTCAGGATATTCACCCTGGGCGACCTGGTTAGCGGCTTCTTCTAATTGACGCAATGGTCGAAATACATAACGGGCAAACAACCAGCCACCAATCACCGACAACACACCAATCACGATTAAGTAAAAGGTCAGCGGCGAAAAATCACTATCATCAAATTTTTCGAGCGGTATCTTAATCCATACATACGGATCTTGGGGGGGATTAATCCACACCATATAACGGTCTTCTTTGGCGACTCTAACGTCGGTCTTACCGCCTAAGTATTCCGTCATTTGCTGGGAAAGAAAAGAATAATGGGTCGCTTTATCTAGCCCGAATTTTGGCGCTAAATAAGCTGGATATACCCGAAGTCCGGTGACCTCTTGGAATTGTTCACTGAGTAATTCATCGGTGGGTAGCGCCTCGCGACCATCATCGGCCACATTCATAAAGACCAGTTTTATTTGCTTAGCAAGCAAGGTATTGATCTGCCGAAAGCTAGGTTCAACAACGTGTTTTACGACCGTAATGTATGACACGGTCTGATTGATCAACAGCAACACACAAATCAGTAGTGCCATTTGCCCAAACGCACTACGAGGAACCAACCTTTTCATTTAGTGTGCTCGACCATCTGGTACAAAAACGTAGCCCAAGCCCCAAACAGTTTGAATGTAACGCGGGTTAGCGGGATCGTCTTCAATCATGCGACGTAAGCGAGAGATTTGAACATCAATACTACGCTCCAGCGCACTATAATCACGACCACGTGCTAAATTCATTAATTTATCACGCGACATCGGTTCACGCGGATGGGTGACTAACGATTTAAGCACCGCATACTCACCAGAAGTTAGCGAGTTAACCTCATCGCCACGACGCATTTCACGAGTCGCTAAATTCAATTCAAAGTCACCAAACGAAATAAGTTCTTCATTCTTAGAAGGCGCACCTGGTACTTCGACACTGCGTCGGCGTAGCACTGCATTAACCCTTGCCAGTAATTCACGCGGGTTAAACGGTTTCGGTAAATAATCATCGGCGCCAAGCTCTAAGCCAATAATACGATCAACCTCATCGCCCTTAGCGGTTAACATCAAAATAGGAATATCATTATTTTCTTTACGCAAACGCTGACAAATAGCCAAACCATCTTCGCCGGGTAGCATGAGATCGAGCACCATCAAATGGAAGTTTTCACGCTCCATCAATCGATTCATTTGCTCACCATCGCCAGCGGTGCGCACTTGAAAATTTTGCTCCACCAAGTAACGCTCTAATAGACTACGTAAGCGAGCGTCGTCATCGACAACTAAGATTTTTATTGTTTCATTTCCCACGGTCAACATCCCCAAATAACTAAGTTATTGACACTATAAAATCTTATCTGTTGCAAAGCAAAAACTTAACCAATAATTCGTGTTACAAAGTATGTTTTGGATCACGGCTCAAAAGAATAACCATGTTAGGATAAAAATAACCGAGCGCTTATTGATAAATAATAGTGATGGATCTTAATTTTTCAGTCTTCACCGTGGTGTTATTAACACTGTTAACGGGCCTTGCCATGCCATTAGGTGCGATACTTTCTCACCTGAGCAACGGCAAGTTACAGTGGGGTAATAGCGAATTAAAACATGGCATTATCGCATTTGGCGGCGGTGCACTATTGGCTGCAGTGGCGTTAATCTTAGTTCCTCAAGGCATCGAAAATCAATCCACTGTTATGGCTTCGCTCTATTTTTGTGGCGGCGGTTTTCTTTTCTTAGCGATTGATATTCTGTTGTTTAAAATGAAGACCACGGCCAGTCAACTGGTAGCGATGTTAAGCGATTTTATTCCTGAGGCATTGGCGCTCGGCGCCGCAGTTGCTTTAGGCAGCCACAGCGTATTGCTATTAACACTATTAATGGTGCTGCAAAACATGCCAGAAGGGTTTAACGCATTTCATGAGCTAAAAAACAATTCATCCTGGAGCAGCAGACGGTTGATTATCACTTTTTTGTTGCTCTCATTAATGGGGCCAATCGCAGGTGTAGTAGGATATGTCTGGCTTGCAGACAAGCCACAGGCAATATCTGCAATCATGCTGATCGCCGCCGGCGGTATCTTATATTCGGTATTTCAAGACATTGCGCCACAAGCTAAATTAGAAAAGCATTGGCTGCCAGCGTTTGGCGCAATCATCGGTTTTATGCTCGGGATCGTCGGACATATGGCGAGCTGACTTCGAGCTACTTTTTAAGCAGAGATTTTAAGTCTGCGAACGGGTTATGGGTTGCCATGTCTTGATTATTATCGCCCGGATCGACGCGCGTAGGGTGCTGCTCGTGTTCGGTATACTTTGAATGTTCGTTATCATGACAATATAAACACAACAATTCCCAGTTACTGCCATCTTGCGGATTATTGGTATGATCATGATCAACATGATGAACCGTGAGTTCTCGCAGATTGGAAAATTGGAACTCACGTGCACAACGACCACAAATCCACGGATATAACTTTAACGCTTTGTCTCGGTAGCCTTGCTCTAAACGTTTATAACTGGCTGACGATCCGAATAAATCAGAAGACATAATGCCCTACTTTTTACATGCTAAAACCGTATTATAATCAAGCTAAGCCATATCCACAATAACGCGTCCAAGGGACTTACCCGCCAACATGGCCATTAGCTGTGTTTCAACTTGCTCTAATTTAATTTCAGTAGTGAGGTTATCCAACCCGGTGGGTTTAAATTGTTGTGCCATCTTCGACCATACATCAAGCCTCGTTGTCATGTCACATTCCACTGAATCGATACCAATTAACTTAACACCACGTAAAATAAAGGGAAAAATCGATGTCGTGAAACTGATATCGCCCACCATGCCGCTGCACGTTACGGTGCCTGAATATTTGGTCGATTTAATCGCGGCCGCAAGTATTTCACCACCCACGACATCGACCACGCCCGCCCAACGCTCTTTGAGCATTGGCCGCTTGTTCTCAGTTAATAACTCTCGTGAAATAACAGATTGCGCGCCTAACTGCTGTAAGTAATCGCTTTGATCAGCTTTGCCGGTAACAGCACACACGCGATAGCCTAACTGAGATAGAATCGCCACCGCAACACTGCCAACACCGCCAGTCGCCCCAGTGACAAGAACTTCGCCGTTATCGGTCTTAACGCCTTGTTGTATCAAGGCATTGACCATCATCGCTGCTGTTAGACCGGCGGTGCCATAACTCATGCTTTGCGCCATGGTTAACCCCGCTGGCAGTGGTACCACCCACGCCGCCGGCACTCGCACATATTGGCCTAAGCCGCCGGATGTATTCATGCCTAAGTCATAACTGGTGACAATGACTTCATCACCAACCTTCACCGCATCACACTCACTACTCTCAACTACTCCTACGGCATCAATGCCAGGGGTATGTGGGAAGCTTCGTGTCACGCCGGGGTTTCCAGTCGCCGATAAAGCGTCTTTAAAGTTTAGCGAAGAGTAATGAACTCGCACCAATACTTCCCCTGGCGGTAAATCGTCAATATGGCGCTTAACTATCGCACGGGTAAATTGTTTGGGCGCTATTTCGGTAACAACTAACGCGTTAAATGATTGCTGTGACATATCGCTAACTCCGACTTCATGGCTTAATACCTAACTTAACATCAATTCACCTTATCAATCACAACTCCACGTAACCACCATACTTTAGTAGCCCCTGATTTGGCGTGGCAAGTTAAACTACGGTAGACTAGCGTAATTGCTACGTTAATTGGACTCTTAATGCCTTTCCCCGCTGAACACTACCCACTTGCCGCCATGCTACTCCTGGTGTGCTTGCTACTCGGATGGCTCGGATGTTATGTCTTTATTCATCGCCCATCGAACGTGCGTCAACAGTATTTAATCGAGAAAATACAGCATCAATTACAACTCTCCGAAGCAGCACTCAATCACAATGATGATCAGCTCGACAAGCTTCATCTAACGATTAATCAATGGCAAGAAAAAAGCGAAAAATTGCAACAAGAGAAAGGCGAACTCTATGCCCAAGTGCGTGAACTAACCGCTAAGCAACAAATATTAACGCAATCACATCACGAGCAAATTGTGTTGATTAACAACAGTCATGAACAAATTAAGAACCAATTTAGTCACCTGGCGCAACAAACATTAGAACAAAAGAGCGAACAGTTCGCAAAGAGCAATCAAGCCAACATAAATTCGATTTTAGCGCCATTAAAAGCACAATTAGGCGATTTTAAGCAACAAGTACAGCACAGTCACGACAGTGAAACCAAACAACGCCTCGAATTGCAGCATGAGTTAAACAACCTAAAACAACTTAATCAACAAATGGCCCAAGATGCAGTTAACCTGACTAAAGCCTTAAAAGGTGATAATAAACAACAGGGTAATTGGGGAGAATTAATCCTCGAACGTATTTTACAAGAATCAGGGTTACGCGATGGTCATGAATACCACACCCAAAGCCACCATCACAACGATGATGGTAAGAGCTACCGTCCCGATGTGATCGTACACCTACCCGATAATAAAGATATTATTATCGACTCCAAAGTATCACTAACGGGCTATGAGCGTTATTTCAACAGTGATTCAGACACTGAACAACAACTCGCACTGCGCCAACATATCGCCTCTCTTCGCCAACATATCAAAGAGTTAAGCGCTAAAGACTACCATCAACTACAAGGTGTGCGTAGCCTTGATTACGTGTTGTTATTTATTCCTATTGAACCGGCATTTTTATTGGCGATAGAACATCAACCGGACCTTATTAATGAGGCGATGCAAAAGAATGTGATGCTAGTAAGCCCAACCAATTTGCTGGTTGCATTACGCACCATCAATAATTTATGGCGCTATGACCAACAAAATCAAAATGCCCAATTGATCGCAACCAAAGCCGCCAAACTCTATGATAAATTACGCTTATTCGGCGATGATTTACTACAAGTTGGCCATAGTATCGCCAAGGCCAATACCAGCTATGAACAAGCAATAAAGAAACTCAGCACCGGCAAAGGTAATGTGATTTCTCAAGTGGAAAGCTTTCGTGACCTCGGCGTCGAAGTTAAGAAACCCATCGCATCACAACTGACACAACCGCAACAAGAATTACCTGATTTACACTTAGCAGCAGACAATAAGCAGAACATTAATGACTAAAAATGAATTAAACCCAATGGCTTGGCAAGCTCAGTTCCAACAGTTTGTGATTGAACAAATGGCCAGCGATCCGGCCCATGACTTAGCCCACATACAACGAGTGGTCACCAGTGGCATAGCCTTGTGCGAGATAGAACAAGCAAGCCTTGCCATCGTGCTGCCTGCCTGCTGGCTGCATGATTGTGTCAACGTTGACAAGAAGTCACCGTTACGCGATCAGGGCTCACGATTAAGTGCCGAACGTGCGATAGAATATTTAACAGAGATCGGCTATCCCGCGCAATATTTTGACGCCATCCATCATGCGATTGCCGCTCATAGTTTTTCGGCCAATATAGCCACTGAAACACTCGAGGCGCAAGTCGTGCAAGACGCTGACCGACTCGATGCCTTAGGCGCTATCGGCCTATCTCGCTGCGTTATGCTTGGTGCAACATGGGGTAGCCAGCTCTACGACCCGCTAGACCCATTCGCCCAACATCGTGAACTTGACGATACCACCTTTTGTATCGATCATTTCTACGTCAAATTGAAAGGGTTAGTGAGCACAATGAAAACTACGGCGGGCTTAGACCAAGCACAACAACGTTGGAATTTCATGCAGCAATACCTTGAGCAACTCGCTGCTGAAACGGGATCAACAATAAGAAGCTAATACCGACTACCTCTTAAATAATCCGGTTGGCGTATCATCAACAAGATACGCCAACGATTAACAAATTTCACGCCCACACGAAACACACCGTAATACATTAATAAATAACGACTTATACTTTAACTACACGTAATTAGAGTCGCAAAACAAGCTAACCATTGAAGTTATTTTAAGTTTTTTCAGCAAAACACTTGACGAAAGTAGATGCGAATGATTATTATTAACATGCGTTTTACGGAACGTATCTCCTGACAAAGTCTATCGGTGATTTAGTGTGTTATCGATATTCATTGTCTCGTACTCAGCGAAATGGAAATTTTTTATCTGGTTTCCAAATCAACGAGTACAAACGACTATTGCTCACATTGCTATTTTAAGGCCGCCTTTCTAGGCGGCCTCTTTTTTTCCTGAAAGTAATCCCATTAAGCTGCATATTAGATTTTATCTTTCTCAAGATTAAACAATACAATCAAACATCAAAATAGCCTGCTCTGTTTAATTTCATCGTATAAAAATCACTTGGAAATACGTGTTCACAGTGAGAATTTCAATTTATTTAACATTTATTCAATAAAACACTTGACGAATATAGATGCGAATGATTATTATTAGCATGCGTTTTACGGAACGTATCTCCTGACAAAGTCTATCGGTGATTTAGTGTGTTATCGGTATTCATTGTCTCGTACTTAGCGCAATGGAAATTTTTTATCTGGTTTCCAAACCAACGAGTACAAACGACTATTGCTCACATTGCTATTTTAAGGCCGCCTTCTTGGCGGCCTCTTTTTTGCCTTCATTTTCTCTGTCCCCTTAATTACAACTCACTACTTAATAATCAATTTTGTATCTAAAATAGACACAATTTTAACGGCCCTATAAAATTATTTAACATTTATTCAATAAAACGCTTGACCAAACGTAATGAGAATGATTATTATTACCTCAGCGTTTTACGGAACGTATCTCCTGACAAAGTCTATCGGTGATTTAGTGTGTTATCGGTATTCATTGTCTCGTATTTGGCGGAATGGAAATTCTTTATCCAGTTTCCAATCTAATGAATACAAAACGACTATTGCTCACATTGCTATTTTTAAGGCCGCCATTTTTGGCGGCCTCTTTTTTTTCGATTCAAAAAATATTATCTCCACACTTTATGACTGAGGGTTTTAACTGCACAACCAGTGATCTTCAACAAAGCCCTTCTCAATAGAACATTCAGAAAAAGATCGATTGGATCGGTTTGCCACAAAAAAGATCGATTAATCACGATCTTTTTTAGTTTTAGGACTAGTAAAAAATATCGAATCTGGTAGATTAATGCACCGGTCAAAAAAAGGTTGTGCACCTAAGCCTCCTGATTCTTTTTTGTTCGATTTTTTGTGGCAGTACGCCATTTGTCTTATGGGCAAAGCTCGTGCCAAGTAGGACTTATTATCCACAAAAATAAAAATAATGGATGATTTTTAAATCGACCCCCTAATACAAACCATATCAAAGACTTAGAATGTTCATTCTGAGTATTAAGTGATCTCGAAATATAAAATGCATATTTACTGCACAGAGTTATCCACAGAAAGCCCAAATCGCTAAAACCTTGTTTAGTGTATTATTTAACCACTTAATTCAAACATTATTAACCGTAAGAAACCTAGCGTGGTAAGATACTTTTCAACCTCGCAAAACGCGCCCCATAACCAAAAGAGCACGCACAACTTATGGCTACAGTTAAAGAAAACCCTTTCGTATTAGTCGACGGATCGTCTTACTTATTTAGAGCCTTTTACGCTCCACCGCATCTAACTAACTCTAAGGGTGAAGCCACCGGCGCAGTCTATGGCGTGATCAATATGTTGCGCAGCTTAATCAATCAATTCCAGCCCACTAACATGGTGGTGATATTCGATGCCAAAGGTCCGACCTTTCGTAATGAGATGTACAGCGAGTACAAAGCGAACCGTCCACCGATGCCTGATGACTTACGCGGTCAAATCGAGCCATTACATAAACTGATTAAGGCGATGGGCATTCCATTGATCTCAATACCTGGTGTCGAAGCCGATGATGTTATCGGTACTTTATCTACCGCGGCGAGTAAACAAGGTATTCATACTTTAATAAGTACCGGCGATAAAGACATGGCACAACTAGTGGATGAAAACACCACGCTGATTAACACCATGACTAATACCATACTAGATCCACAAGGCGTCGAAGAAAAATTTGGCGTGCCTCCTGAGCTTATTATTGATTTCCTCGGTTTGATGGGCGACAGCTCGGATAATATTCCAGGCGTTCCTAAGGTCGGTGAGAAAACCGCACTAGGTATGCTGCAAGGCATTGGTAGTATCGACGAGATTTATCAAAATATAGATAAACTGGCAGAATTAAGCTTCCGTGGTGCTAAAACAATTGGCAAACGGATGGTTGAGCACGAAGAGATGGCGCGACTATCTTATCGCTTAGCGACTATTAAGCTCGATGTCGAACTTGAGCAAGGCTATGGCGATTTTGTGATGGGTGAACCCGATCAAAATCAAATCGTTGAACTACTCGGGCAACTAGAATTCAAACGTTGGTTAGCCGACGCACTAGACGGACGTAACCCGCTTGCGCCCAACGCGCTGGCCGCTCCTCGTAGCGATGGCAGTGCTGCGGAGCCTGCTGCCACAACAACGGCCGCCACCTCGACTAAAAGCAATTACCCAGTTATCTACACGCTGGGTCAGATGAATCAGTGGTTAGGAAAACTTGAAGCCGCCGAAATTTTCTCGTTCGATCTAGAGACCACCAGCCTCAATTACATGGAAGCTGAAATCGTTGGTATGTCGTTTGCGATAAAAAATGATGACGGTGAGTTTCAAGCAGCCTACCTACCATTGGCGCATGACTATGATCAAGCGCCCAAGCAAATTGACCGCGCATTAGCGCTAGATAAATTCAAAAGCTTATTAGAAGACGATAAACAACTTAAGGTTGGTCAAAATCTAAAATATGATCGCAACGTTCTGGCAAATTACGACATCAGCCTCAACGGCATTAGCCATGACACGATGCTCGAGTCTTATGTGTTTAACTCCACCGCCGTTAAACACAATATGGATGCCTTAGCGCTGAAATATCTGAGTCATAGCACCACTCACTTTGAAGATATTGCAGGTAAAGGTGTTAAGCAGCTAACCTTTAACCAAATTAAAATCAGCGAAGCGGCGCCTTATGCCGCAGAAGATGCGGATGTGACATTACGCCTGCACGACAAGCTCACCGAGAAACTCGCCAGCGAACCAAGCCTGCTGCCGCTATTTAATAATATCGAAATGCCGTTGGTGCCAATTCTGTCTGACATCGAGCGTAATGGTGTATTAATCGACGACATGATGCTAACCGCACAAAGTGGTGAGCTGGCGATTCGTATCGATGAGTTACAACACCAAGCATGGGCATTGGCTGGCGAAGAATTCAAACTCGGCTCGACCAAGCAATTACAAGAGATTTTATTTGGCGAAGAGAAGATGAACTTGCCGGTGCTTAAGAAAACACCTAAAGGCGCACCATCGACCAACG
>Ga0209395_1005069_pt1 | contig 15009 bp, 14 predicted proteins | sample GOMGulsemesocosm_3_FD_184635 | JGI IMG/M metagenome (GOLD analysis project Ga0209395, IMG submission 184635) | Methane-oxidizing microbial communities from mesocosms in the Gulf of Mexico - GOM9D Gulf of Mexico (SPAdes) (version 2) | ecosystem: Environmental > Aquatic > Marine > Cold seeps... | reverse complement strand
ATCTACACAGAATTAACATGTCAACACGTCACGCAACACTTTGAAACAAACGAATTATTACTATGAATTAATGAATTTAAAGACGTTTACACCAAGTTTAACTTGATATACCAGTTTAAGATTCCATTTAACAACTCACAACCAGTCCAATTAACCACGTGCAATATAAGCGACTAAAATGACGGTGCAGGTGTTAAAATAGCGAAAGTACCGCGGCTCAATAGTTGGTACAAAAAAGGCGATATGAACATCATATCGCCTTTTATTTTACTCAGTTTAAGTCTTAATCCGACCTTAACGCTGTATTATTTTCGACGCAACTCCGCTTATCGCGTTTTGCTAACGCATAATAGAATAACGGAGTCAGAATTAAACCAAATACGGTCACCCCGATCATACCAGAGAACACCGCAACGCCCATTGCCTGACGCATTTCTGAGCCAGCCCCCGTTGACAACACCATAGGCACAACCCCCATGATAAATGCGAACGACGTCATTAGAATAGGACGTAAACGCAATTTTGCAGATTCTAAAATTGCATCCATCGTATTCATCCCCAAATCCTGTTTTTCTTTAGCAAATTCGACAATCAAAATAGCATTTTTAGTGGCTAGACCAACTAACACAATTAAGCCAATTTGAGTGAAGATGTTGTTATCACCCCCGTACATAAGTACGCCGCTGATTGCTGATAATATCGTCATCGGAATAATCAAGATAATCGCCAGTGGTAAACTCAAGCTTTCATATTGCGCTGCTAATACCAGGAATACTAACAAAATAATCAATGGAAACACGAACATACCAGTATCACCGGCGATAATCTGCTGGTACGTAATTTCAGTCCACTCATAGCTCATACCAATCGGTAAGGTTTCATCGAGGATCTTTTCAATCGCCGCTTGTGCCTGACCACTACTGACACCAGGTGCTGGCCCCCCATTAATTTCAGCGGTAGTATAACCGTTATAGCGCATCACACGATCTGGACCTGCAGACTGCGTAATAGTAATAAATGACCCCAAGGGCACCATATCCCCCTGCAGATTAGGTACTTTAAGCTGACTAACTTGCTCTGGTGTTTGTCGGAAAGATTCATCGGCTTGCATCTTCACCTGGTAGGTTCGACCAAACAAGTTAAAATCATTCACGTAACTCGAACCCATGTAGGTTTGCAAGGTTTTAAATATCTGGTCCAAAGATACCCCTTCTTGCTTGGCTTTGGTACGATCAATATCTAAATCAAGTTGTGGCACATTAACCTGATAACTCGAGAATATCCCCGCTAATTCAGGCGTTGCCCATGCTTTATATTGCACCGCTTGCGTTGCTTTATACAAGGCTTCATAACCTAAATTAGCTTTATCTTGTATTTGTAAACGGAAACCACCAATCGTTCCTAGTCCTTGTACTGGCGGCGGAGGGAAGATCGCAATAAAGGCATCTTCAATACCGGCAAATTTTTGATTCAGTTGCTGCGCAATGGCATTCGCACTCAAATCAGCCGTTGTTCGATTTTCAAATTTATCCAAAGTAACAAAAACAATACCTGAGTTAGGACTGTTAGTGAAACCGTTAATACTTAATCCAGGAAACGCCACCGAATGTAATACCCCAGGGTGATCAAGGGCAATATCGGACATTCTACGGATCACGGCATCAGAACGTTCTAACGATGCTGCGTCAGGTAATTGGGCAAACGCCACCAAGTATTGTTTATCTTGTCCTGGTACATAACCAGTCGGAGTTTGCGAAAATTGCACACCCGTTAACACCACTAAACCAAAATACAAGATACCAATAATGCCACCAAAGCGAATAACTTTGCGTACCATCCAGGTATAGCGTTCCGATGCACGATTAAACAAGCGGTTGAAGGGGGCAAATAACCAACCGCCTAATAACTTGTCCATAGCACGGGTCAACCTGTCTTTTGGCTCATCTCTGCCCTTTAACAATAACGCCGACAGCGCAGGACTTAATGTCAGTGAATTAATCGCCGAAATAAAGGTCGAGATAGTGATTGTTAACGCAAATTGCTTATAGAATTGCCCAGTCAAACCACTCATAAACGCAGTGGGAATAAATACAGCCGCAAGAACTAAGGTCGTTGCCACAATCGGCCCGGTTACTTCTTTCATCGCTTTTTGCGTTGCAGCAACAGGGTCAAGACCTTCATCAATATTACGCTCGACATTTTCCACCACGACAATAGCGTCGTCCACGACGATACCGATAGCTAACACCAGTCCAAATAAGGATAAGGCGTTTAATGAAAAGCCCATGATATACATGAATGCAAACGTACCAACTAACGACACAGGTACAGCAACTAATGGAATGATCGAAGCGCGCCATGTTTGTAAAAATAACACCACTACTAACACTACGAGTAATACCGCTTCAAACAAGGTTTTCACTACCGCTTCAATCGAACCACGTACAAATACCGTTGGGTCATAAACTATTGAATACTCCAAACCGTCCGGGAAATTCAGTGATAAGCGGTCCATAGTGGCACGTACATCATCAGAAATCTGGATCGCATTAGAACCAGATGCTTGAAACACCCCCATAGCAACCGCTTCTTTATTATCAAGTAATGAACGCAGTGCATAAGTTTGCGCACCTAGTTCAACGCGCGCTACATCTTTTAAGCGAATGATCTCACCTTGCCCACCAACACGAATAATAATGTCTTCAAATTCTTCTTGAGTCGATAAACGCCCTTTCACATTAATCAGTAATTGAAAATCTGCGCCACTTGGCTGCGCACCTAAACTACCCGCTGCTGCTTGTTTATTCTGCTCACGTATCGCATTTATAATATCAGCAGGTGCCAGTCCCAAAGACGCCACTTTATTTGGATCAAGCCAGATGCGTAAACTATACTCACCCGCGCCAAATAGATTTACTGCGCCGACACCGTCAATACGGGCTAATTCATCTTTTACATTTAATGCGGCATAGTTGGATAAATACAACATGTCATAACGGTTATCAGGCGCGATTAAGTGCACAACCATGGTTAGATCTGGCGATGATTTTTCAGTTACAACCCCTAAACGCTGAACCTCTTCAGGTAACCTTGGTACAGCACGGTCAACACGACTTTGAACCTGGCTTTGGGCTTTATCAACATCGGTGCCGATCTCAAACGTGACAGTTAATTTTAACAAACCATCCGAGGTAGCTTGTGAAGACATGTACAACATGTTTTCCACCCCGTTAATTGCTTGCTCTAAGGGTGACGCGACAGTTTCGGCAATCACTTTAGGATTCGCACCCGGATAACTTGTCGATACAACCACAGTTGGCGGCACCACCTCGGGATATTCAGTGATCGGCATTAAACCGACGGATATCGCACCCGAGATAAAAAACAGCAATGAGATCACCGCTGCAAAGATGGGTCTTTTAATAAAAAATTGAGAAAACATATTTATCCCGCTACTCGTGTTAATACTAATTCGCGCGCTTGCTCTAATACCGCTTGCTCATGGCGCAATGCCGATAAATTATCAGGTGTTGCCATCTCAACCATATTCGGTTCAACGACCATATTTGGACGTACCTTTTGCAATCCATTCACCACAATCTTATCTTCAGCAGATAAGCCTTGTTTAATGATCCGTAGGCCTTGTACTTTTTCACCCAGTGAAACCCCACGGTATTGCAGTTTATTATCAGCATCGACAACTAACACAAATTTATTATTTAAGTCCGTGCCAATGGCTTTATCGTCAATCAAAATACCAGTGTAAGTTGCACTGCCCGCAATACGTAAACGGGTAAATAACCCCGGTAATAAATCATTGCTGTTATTAGCAAAGCGCGCTCTGACTCGGATCGTACCAGTGTTATGGTTAATCGCATTATCAACAAAATCAATCACACCTGTATGAGGGAAATCACTTTCATTCGCGAGTGCCATAAATACAGGATTGCCATCAGAACGCTGGTCATTACGTTTATGTTGCGCCGTTAACTGCGCATATTTAAGGTAAGTCTGTTCATCAACATCAAAATAGGCGTACATATGTGCGGTAGATACCAGACTGGTTAACTCTGTTTGTCCGGCTGTCACATAGTTACCCATAGTGACGCTCGCATAAGAAACACGTCCAGAAATAGGCGCTTTAACACGAGTATAAGCAAGATCGAGTTCGGCACTCATGAGCGCGGCTTTAACCGAGGCAACTTCAGCTGTAGTTTGATGCATATTAGCTTGGCGGGTATCGATTAACTCTTCTGACACGGCATTTTTTTTATATAATTTAAAGGCGCGCTGATAATCATTTTTCGCCAATTTTTCTGCGACTGTCACGCTGCTTAATTTCGCTTTTAAACGCTGTACTTCTGCCATAAATACACTGGGATCGATTTGAAATAAAATAGCGCCTTTTTTAACTAAAGCACCTTCGTCAAAATTCACCGAATTGATATAACCTGATACCCGAGGGACCAAGGTGACCTGTTCTGGCGCTTCTAAGCGGCCAGTAAATTCGTCCCATTCCGTGACAGGTTCATTCAGCACCTTGGCAACACTCACTTTTGGTGCAGGTCGACTCTGTGCTTGGGATTGTGGCGATTCTTCACTACCACATGCGGTTAATACCAGTGCAGTTAAACTGGTGAGCATGAATGTGCGGAATATATTGCTTGTTCTCATGTGATGGTGTCCCTTCGTTACGCTATTTTGCAATCAGCAAATCAAGATAATTAGTGTCAGTCGATACGGCGCTTATTGCACAGCATTGGTCTATCATTTCATACCAACTGGTAAGAAATATTACATACCAATCAGTACAAAATGTTATGTACCGATCGGTATAGTATATATTTTTCAAATAGAGTCAATAGTTTTCATCTGTAAAGACACTGGACAGAAGGCAACACTCTGTCTATCCTATGCGCATAAATAGAGGTAATAAAAGGTCTAAAAAATATGTCTAAAACAAGTTGCGTTGGTCGCCCTAAAGGCTTCGATGTTGATGACGTCTTAGAAAAGGCATTAGCAGTATTTTGGGCTAAAGGGTATGAAGGTGCATCACTCAGTGATCTCACACAAGCAATGGGGATCAACAAGCCAAGCCTGTATTCAACATTTGGTAATAAAGAAGGATTATTTCTTAAATCCGTTGATTTATATGAGCAAAGACCTTGTGGTTATTTCCGCCCCGCATTAGAAGAAACGACTGCAAAAGCGGTTATTGCAGCCATGCTCAATGGCGCGGCGCAAAGTTTAGCAGATCATAATAACCCACAAGGTTGCATGCTTATTCAAAGCGCCTTAACCGGGAGCGATGCCTGTGAATCGGTAAAACAAGCATTAATAAATCGCCGCCGGAATCATCAAAACGAACTAAAAATACGCTTGGAAGAAGCTCAACAGCAAGGGGATTTAACCACGGAGTACAGTGCTGAGTCGCTTGCTCAATACTTGGCGACAATTATTCAAGGCATGACGATTCAGGCAACCAACTGCATCAGCGCAGCTGAATTACAGAACATCGCCGATCTCGCCCTAAGCCATTTTCCCGGATTAGAACAAAACTAATCGACAATAATACTTAATCATGACTTCGTATCGCGCGATCAGCGGTACGTCTCCCCCTTCCGATATCTTATTTGATTCATTCGCTTTTTTTCTATACCACCTTCACTTTTTGTTGCACATGCAACATAAGGATGTATAATCAAGCAACCTATTTAGTTGTATGAGCAACAAAAATGAAGCATGTCGTTTATAAATCTATTATCTATGCCGTTTTGGCTACTACAGTTGGCTTTTCTGCATTTTTAGTCACCTCTGACAATGTTCTTCCCTTTACGACTCAAGCGAGTTTACATAAGAATGTGGCAAATATTGCGCCTGAAGTAACAGGTGTCATCACTCAGGTCTATGTCGAGAATGGCCAACAAGTGCATACTGGCGAGCGTTTATTTTCTTTAGACAAGGCAGCGTATAAGGTAGCGGTACGCCAAGCTGAAGCAGAACTACATTTGGCCCAAGAGGCTAACTCGTCGAAGTTACAAACATTAACATCAGCGATGCAAACCTTAAATCAACGTCAAGCCGAATCTACCAATGCACATACCAAGTTACGACGTTATCAATCACTGTTTAATAAAGGCCTCATTACTCAGCAAGATGTTGAAGATGTACAACTCAGTTTTAATCTGTCTAAAAGTGCAGTGGCGATTGCTAAGGCAGAGATCCAACGTATTAAATCGACACTTTCAGATCACAATGATACTGCAGAAATTGAGCTTGCCATTGCCAAGCTAGATCAAGCTAAACTTGCGCTTGCTAATACTGACATTAAAGCCAAAAGCCAAGGTACAGTAAGTAATCTGCAACTGCAGGTGGGTAGCTATGTGGCTAAGGGCTCGGTGGCATTATTTTTAGTTAATGAGTCCAGCAGTTGGCTTGGTGCTGATTTTAACGAAAAAGGAATGAGCTTGTTAGGCATTGGTACTAAAGTCGCCGTCGTATTTGATGCTATCCCGGGGCAGGTATTTAATGGCACATTATTAAATCAAGATAGCGCCATTTATGACGCCTCTAATTTAACGAACCAACTATCAACGGTGAAGAATGATAATCGTTGGATCCGTGAACAACAAAAAATACGTACTCGTATACAAGTTGAGGGCATTGACAGCGCATTAATGTCAGGCGCTAAAGCCAGTGTTATCGTACAAAATAGTAATAGCCTGCTGTCTACTATCGGTTACAGTTGGATCACCTTTGTTTCTTATTTTAGATATATTTATTAATGCCTCAGTCACTCAAGCCGAAAAATAATCTGCAAGAGGCGCTGCGGATCTCATTCACAATTACCTTGTGTATGATGTTGGGTAAAATCCTTAACTTTGATAACCCGGTTTATCTGGCTTTGTATCCAACCATGTTAATCACTAAAGGTAGAGATTTTTCTTGGCTGGCGATGTCACGGACTCTCGCCCCCTCGCTTATATCAGCAGCACTGGCAGTCTTTGTCAGTGAGTTATTTTACGGTCATCCTTTTATCATTTGGACTATAAGTTTACTCTTTTTTGATCAGCTACGACGTCGAGCAGATACACCGATTAAATTAGCTAAAATGATACTACCTTGTTTTCACTGGGTATTGATGGTGATATTTTCGCAAAGCGGTCATTTCGATATGCCAGGTATGATCCGTGAATGTTTTGCAGCAATGGTGATTGCAGCTACAGTGACAAAATTGATGATTACTTTGTTTCCTGTACCTAAATTGGGTAAACTACCTCAGTTTAAACCGCAATCAGTAACATACGGTCACCGATTGGTGTCTTTAGCCTTAATCGGTTCTGGTTTAGGTTTTTTGTTGGTTGTTGATATGCTACCGGCTACGTTTTGCATGGTACCTGTAATATCCGCAGCAATTCAGTTTAATCGCGGCACGTTCATTGAGCTTGTAGAGCAGCGTTTTATCACTCAAATTGCAGGTTGTGCTATTGCTGGTGTATTTATCTTTCTGATGTCGGGCCATCAAAGTACGCTCGGATTTTATGCATTATCACTTGGTAGCGTTATCTTTATACTGACTAGTAGTATGCTATCAACAACCGGGTTTACCAGTGGTGTTCATGCAGACACATTATTAGCGACGATACTGCCAATTCAACTTTATATGGGCAACAATAGCTTTGGTTTAGACAATACGTTTTTACGTGCGTGGCAACTCTTTATCACGTTGACTATCTTATTTATTGGTTATCGGTTAACCATTTCACGAGACAAACATGAGCAAGAAAATCACCCTAATCCCAGAACTGAATGAGAATGTAGCCTTTATGATGGGACTCGCTTATAAGCAGTTCCGCACAATTTCGAATCAAAAACTCACGGCCGAATTTGATATAACACTAGAGATGTTAGGTGCATTGCGAGTATTAGATTATTTGGGCAAAGTACCACAGCAAACCCTATCAACAGCACTGCACCGAGAACGCTCGGTAACCAAGCGTCTGGTTGACAACTGCATTAAACGCGGACTAATTGAAGTACATAAAAGTGATATAAATAAAAAAGCCCGCTATCTCGCCCTTACTGCCGATGGCCTCACCACCAAAATAAATGCCGACATCTTGCTACAGGCATCAATTGCTGAGTTCTATTCACCACTAAGCAGCAATGAATGCGATCAGTTACTGTCAATATGCAAAAAACTGGTACAAGAAGGTGTGTTTATTGAGTAACTCAATATTTACACTAATCTGATATGCATCAATATATTATACTGCTACTATTGCGCTGTAATAACAACTATCTACATATACAAAAACTCGCCCTTTGGAAGTGAATAGTGAGTCCGTTTCTTTCTCCAATAAGTTGGTAAAGGATGGTCTTTCCGCCACTCCTTTTTCGCGAATTGTACTCGCAAAACGAGTACCTTAAAATAGTTTAGATATAAAACAAAAAGACATATTTAAAGGGAAACAAAATGAATACGTTTACGATTGACGATAAAACAATGCACTATATCGACAAGGGTCAGGGCCCTGTGCTTATTTTGGGTCACAGTTATTTATGGGATAGTGAAATGTGGACGCCGCAGCTTGATGCTCTAAGCCAACATTATCGCTGTATTGTTCCTGACCTATGGGGTCATGGTAAATCGGACGACGCACCAGAAAAAACAATCCGCCTACAAGATTACGCACGCGATATTCTGGCGTTGATGGATCACTTAGCTATTAATGATTTTTCGATTATCGGTCTGTCTATTGGCGGTATGTGGGGCGCTGAATTAACGATTATTGCTCCAAAACGTGTTAAATCATTAGTATTAATGGATAGCTTCGTAGGGGTTGAGTCTGAAGTTATGCGTACAAAATACTTAGGCATGCTTAGTGCAATTGATGACGCACAACAGGTTCCAGCACCATTGGTAGATATCATTACGCCAATGTTCTTTGCGCAAAATGCAGCAGAAGTAAACCCAGAGTTAGTAGCAAGATTACGTGACTACCTTGTTAGCTTGGAAGGTGAACGCGCTAAACAAATCACAAAAATGGGTCGCATGTTTATTACACGTCGTGATGCATTTGAAGATATCGAAAAATTCGCATTACCAACATTGATTATTGTTGGTGAGCAAGATACAGCTCGCCCGCCATTAGAATCTTACCTAATGCAAGATGTGATCTCGGGTAGTGAACTGCTTGTGGTTAAAGATGCTGGACATATTTCTAACCTTGAACAACCAGCTGTCGTTACAGCAAAATTGTTAAGCTTTATGGAAAACGTACACACCGCATAATTTAAAGCAAGCACATGGTTAATGTGCTTGTCATAACTCATATCCTAAGGCCCCAAATCTCCCTATTAAATTAATTAATAGCCAGTGCGGCTACGACCACAAACGGCAACAATCTCGTTGTCAATCATCACCTCGGTACTACCATCCGCAGAATATTTAACGTTTAACCGCGCCAAAAGATCCTTTAACTTAGCCGCATCTAAACGGCGCAGTTCCGTTTTTATTGTATTCAATAAATTTTCCATTTCATACGTCCTATTTGAGTTTATATTGGTATTAATTGTGTTTTAGAATGTAAACAGTCAATTCTTGACGGTAATTTTAATGTCTTGCTTTTACTGATATCACCGCGCCAATAACCTTGATGAGTCCCACAACTAAAAACGTATGCAAAGTCTGCCCGATTCCACGTAAGTGCGATAAAAAAAGTGAACCAGCTATCATCACCCATAATATAATTAATTCAACGTCCATGTATCACCCCCTACTTATTTATTCGCTGAAGATTCAATAAATAGTTCTTGAGCGTAATTGCCAGTGCTAATAGAACACAGTTTTGTATAACCATAATGGTCGCCAACACTACAGCTTTTATAGTAATAACCATATAATTCCATGTTAAATATATCCTTCCATTGATCTATCTACTAAATAAAAGCCTCAGGTTAAATCTATATCAGAGGTTCTTATCAGTCTTCTATGCTTTCACAACTAAACGACTTTCCATTACATGAAAGCATATTGATTCAGTATGCTTTTGAAGTAATAAAATACAGCCGCAACTATATTAATCATTTTTTATATTAACAAAATAGTATATTAAAAGATTGTTAACCAAGATTGTTAGGCGTATAGTAAAATTCTGACATGTTCCATAAAATACATACACTTACATACAGTTAAGATGGTTAATACCATTAACTAAAGTTGAAGATTTAAAATGAATTTAGTTAACAAAAAAGCTCTACTGTTACATTACTTCCGAAATATGTATCGACTTGCAGTATTATTTTTACTGGGACTATCGCTGCCCTGCTCTGCCCTAACAAGAGAATCAACAGAAAGTTTTACCGTTGGTATAATTCTAGGTCAAAAAAACAATCTAACTAGCACATCAAATAATGAAAAAATGTGTATTCTAAAATATGTCACTGACAATTACAGTCAAATGGGTAAGAAGGTAAACTTTATATTTGTAGAAAATTTTCGAACTGTGGTCGGGACTGCTAAGGCCGCTTTATCACTGATAGAATCAAATGTTGATTTAGTTTTAATTCCACTTATTTCACGTGAGGCAATGATTGCGAGTAGAATATTTACGGAAGCTAAAATTCCTTTTGTTACTACCGCAACCTCTGTATCTATCATTACGAAGAACAGCTATGGTCTATCTACAATGCCTTCAAATCAGTATCAAGCCAATCTACTTGCCGATTTGTATCAAAAGGAATATCCCGATAGTAAGATCCACGTGGTTACCAACAGCTCAAACAAATCCTCGAAATCAATTTCGAAGATCTTTAGCGCAAGGATACTTACCGACAACCCAAATGCAGAAATTATTCAACACTCCTTTACTCGCCAAAATATCAAAGGTATAGCTTCACAGATTGAAGATGGTGAGGTTGTTTCCGCTTTCCTATATAATCCAGATATTGCTATTTTATATACAGCCCTTACCCAAAGAGATAAAAAAATTCACATATTGGGTCCAGACTCAATTGGTGCTAGAAAAGAGTTTTTTAGCATTATCGGAACGACTTCAGATAAAGTCACACTTCAATACTTAAAAAATTGGGATCACAAAGTAAAAGGGCCAAACAAGAAAAGATTTATCCCTATAGTTAAAACTTACTGCGGTGAAAAACAAAGCACATTTCTTACTGCGTATTCATTTGATTTAATAAATTTTGTTTTGTCTGAGATGGATAACCTAAAGAAAGCAGATAGCCCTATGTCCATAATCAAAATTCTTAAAAACAGTGATTATGTAACCGTTATGGATGGACAAAAATTTAATTTTGATAAGAATGGATATAATAAAAAGAATATGTACATTTATCATATTAAGGATAGTCAGGCTAAATTAGATGATTCGTTAAAATGATTAAAATCACATATAAAAAAAATATTATTTTTGTTTCCCTCTTAATTTTTTGTTCGAATTTAATTTTATATTCGTTAAATAACAAAGCTGGAAAGCAAGAAATAAGCCAACGTGTTTTTTTGGGGACAATGAAGTCTTGGGTTAGATCTGAAGCATTTCTGGATGGAGTATATACATTCAACATTGAAAGTATAACAACAAATATCAAGAACTTAATTGAATTTAATGATGAAAATAATCCAATGTCAGCAATATGCATAGCTATCAATTTAAAAAGCTTTTCAAACGAGGACGCAGAATCTCATACCTATTGCTCTAAAGGATATACATTATATTTATTAACAACTAAACACCGAGGGTCTATAATTTCAGAAAAAGAAAACTTGACAATCGGCATGCTCAACCTAGGGAGCGCGAGTTGGTATATAGCTGAATCTGATAATATACCATTTTACTTACGTTCAGAGTTATATTGGTATTATGTGTTTATAATTACCTTTATTGAAACGATTTTATTTTTTGTTATAATGAAAAACAAACACCAAGATGGTACTAACTCAAAAATTGAGATAGCTAAAAGTCAAGAAAGCGATATTTTAAAAAAACTTGAAGAAGAAATCTGCTGTTATCAATTAAAAATGATCAACATTAACAAAATTGTTGAAAGAAATAAGCGTGTCTTCGCTATCAACAAAAATGTTTTGTATGCTTCATATGATCACCCATACACCAATATATTATATACAAATGGAAAAATTGAGCGTTTAAGGTGTACACTTTCTGAACTAGAAAAATCTTTCCCATTGGATTTTATTCGTCTTAATCGGTCAACAATAGTTAATACTGAAATAATTAAAAACTATAGTACTTTAACAACAGATACTAAGGCAGATAGATATAACCTTTCTTTAAACTTAAAAAATAACAACTCTTTACTTGAAGTAGGGAAAAAATTTGAAAAATCTCTATTAGAAAGACTTTACTCTGGAAAATAATAAATCATGAAAAATGTCTTAATTACATGTGCAACCAGTAATATGGGTTCAGAAATTTCTAAAGCAATAAGTCCAAAAACCAATTTATTCATAACCGGTCGTGATGAAAAAAAATTATCAGAACTACACAAATCCTTGCTCGTAAATAGGCAAGGCTGTGTTACAACAGCAAAACTAGATTTTTTCAGTTCTGATTCAATAGACAAATGTGCTGAACTTGCAACAAACGGAGATGGTTTTGATGGTGTCGTCTTTATAATTCCACGAATTCCAGCATCTTCTGAAGTATTTCCCGATGATGAAGTCTGGCGGGAGTTATATGAAAAATACTTTATTTTACCGTTAAGATTAATAAGAAAATTAGTCGAAAAATCAGCTATAAACTCAGGTTGTAAAATAGTATTCATTTCCGGTCTTAGCTCTAAAACAGCACTTACAAATTACTCACTAAATAACTGCCTAAGAAGTGCTTGGCTGGGACAAGCTAAAACGATGGCACTTTCGCTTGCCTCTAACAAAGTATCAGTGAATACTATTTCATTGGGAGGTGTAATGACTGAAAGTTACACAAATAAAATGCATGCAAAGGCAAAAGCCAATAATCTCAGTTTTGAAAAATTGATGGAAGACGAAGTATCGAATATTCCGCTACAAAAGTATGCATCTGTTGACGATGTGACTAGCGCAATCCTAGCTTTGATGGGTCCCTTATCTAATCACATGACTGGTCAGAATATACTATTGGATGGCGGTTTCAATAGATCTTACTAACCCCACTCGACATGTTGATCAAATAAGCTAATCTCAAACCAATTTTCAGCTCACGCTCTATATAAGCCATAGAGCGTAAAATCATTCACATATTAGGGTTTAAGGCTTAAGAATGCTCGCCAATGCTTTACCGACTTTTTCGTTTTTAAAGTTCATATGCCCTGGTGAATATTCTGTTACATTTAAATTCACCACTTGCTTCGTATTACTGTTTTCTATTTCAGTCAGCCCTGCAGGTTTATGATCAAGTATCGTCCCTGCGCCGTATGCACTCTTTAATACATCATCATTATCGCTGTAACAGTTGATCAGACGCAGATCCGTGTGTTTTTCTAAGATAGGTGTCCATTGTTCCGCTTCAGCAGACACAGCCCCCGCCAAAAGATAGCAAGCGGTGACTTTATTCGCATCAAGGTTGTTCAATGCCTGACAAACAACGACCGCACCTAATGAATAACCCATTAAGATCGCATCCTGTAATTGCTCGTCATCTTGTATTGCTTTCGCTAAATCATGCCCTGCATGCAATGTTTCGTTAAACGATTTTTTCCAGTGTCCGACGAATTTATCTGTGACAATCTCACCAACCAAAGCTGCAAAATCTGCTGGACTCATATCTCTTGCAAGCGTTGCGGCCGCCAACCATTTATCTGCATCTGTATCTTTCACATCACCAGTAATGTTACTGTCATCAAGCGCGATGTCGGTAACATTACCCGCGTTCCAGCGCACATGAATAATCTTGTTTTTAGGATACAGTTCATCAACAACACTTAGCCAGTCTGACATGTCTCTACCCTCTTTCGAGAGATACCCATTAATAACAAGAATACAAGGGGACTCGCCTTCTCGCACTGTTGCTAATGTTATTGAAGATGACTCTCTGACAATAAACTCGGTATAACCATGTGCAGGTAAAAGCCCTTTTATTTGATCGAGTACTTGGCTCACTAATACGTCATTTGGTTCTATGTCTTTCGCTATATTAAGTGTGTTTTCAAATAAACTAGTCACTAAAAATATCCTAATCAGAATTATAAACGCATTAATGAATGGTTAAACTAAGCGATTTGTCTGCATGTACCACGACAATATCCATATCAATCACCAAGTTAACAAGATTATAGGGGAATTTATATCTTTATCCACATATCTTCGATGTATGCAGCATTCCTGATTTCAACAAAACGACCTCAAACGCTATGCTTAAAACAACAACACCCAACATCGAAGGGACAACCTTGCGTAATGAGCTACTCACCGCATCCTACATCGCGTAGGGCTCGAACTGCCAACAGGTTATGATAAACTCAGATTAATGCTAGAGCATAACATTCCACGAAATATCACCACCTATCAGCAATACCATGCTTTGCTGGTTGAACACGCCAAACGCTACTGCACCAAGATTCCTCAATGTCAGCATTGTCCGCTTAGTGAGTGTTGCCACAAAAAGATTGAATGACGCTGATAATTTATAATCTATATATGATATTACTGAATGCTGATATAAGTTCCATAATCATATATCGAATACAGGGTTAAATTGAGCGATACCCAGTAAAAATGCCCCCTAAGCAATAACAACATTGAACGCAGATGGACTTTCGCTGTCTTTTTTAGCTTTAGCATCAGAAACGTTTGCAACATTAAAAGTGACCGTAATTCCTTCTCTGATCATTCGTTCACTGCTTTGTAATTCACGGGCATTGAAATAATAATCCCCACCCTTCGATTTAATAAAACCAAATCTTTTCTTTGGTTCCCATTTACGTACTTTTCCGCTCAATGCATTTGTCTTATCTGTGGTATTTTTAGATTTTAATGAAATAAAACAGCGA